>Ga0208013_1000044_pt1 | contig 174576 bp, 164 predicted proteins | sample 16_taG_FD_184091 | JGI IMG/M metagenome (GOLD analysis project Ga0208013, IMG submission 184091) | Marine viral communities from the Subarctic Pacific Ocean - 16_ETSP_OMZ_AT15313 metaG (SPAdes) (version 2) | ecosystem: Environmental > Aquatic > Marine > Oceanic | place: Pacific Ocean...
CGAGTCACTGTCCTGATATTTCGTATCCGAAATACCTCGGCCAGCGCCCACACGAATTACTTGGTTAACTTTTTAAAGAGCGTTCGGGGCTTGCCCGATCAAGGTGGCGTATTCTACATCGAATCGCTGCCTTGTCAACCGCTTTCTGAAGAATTTTGAAACTCGAAATCTTCAATCAATTCAAACGGTTGTCTTTCAATTTCTGACCCGCCTCAGTGGCGTGCCCCTCGAAAGAGATGCGTATTCTACAGAGCTCACTCGGACTGTCAACGGTTCGTTATAACTTTTTCAGGAAACCTGACGATTTATCGTCAAAGCTCGGTTTTCACAGCGGCCGCAGCCTGGGTTGCTTTCTCCCTGGCCTCGTCAATCGAGCTACCGGACGCAAGCGCGACCCCCATTCTCCGCCGCCCCTTCAGTTCAGGTTTCCCAAAGAGCCTGAGAAAGATGTCGGGTTGAGCCAACGCTTTTTCAAGCCCTGTATAGGCAACCGCATCCGAATCACCCTCCGGCAATATCACTGCGGAGGCTGACGGACCCTGTTGACGGATCGCCGGTATCGGCAACCCGAGGATGGCGCGGGCGTGCAAGGCAAACTCCGACAGATCCTGGGAAACCAGAGTCACCAACCCCGTGTCGTGAGGGCGTGGCGACACTTCTGAAAACCATACGTCATCGCCCTTCACAAACAATTCCACACCGTAGACACCATAGCCACCCAGATTGCTGGCAACAGCTTCCGCGATTTCCCGGGAACGGGCCAGCGCCTTGTCACTCATTGGTTGCGGCTGCCAGGATTCACGGTAATCGCCGTCTTCCTGATGGTGCCCAATAGGATCACAGAATGAAATACCGTCGCGGTGTTTCACGGTCAGCAAGGTAATTTCGTAGTCAAAATCCACAAACCCTTCAACAATCACCCTCCCCTTGCCGGCTCGACCACCGGTCTGGGCATAATCCCAAGCGGCCTCAATATCATCGGCGGACTTAACCGTGCTCTGCCCTTTTCCTGAGGAACTCATAACGGGCTTCACCACCAGAGGCATTCCGATGGCTTCGACAGCCGCAAGATACTCCTCTTTCGACTCGGCAAATCGATAGGGTGACGTTGCAAGCCCGAGTTCTTCGGCGGCCAGGCGACGGATACCTTCCCGGTTCATGGTGAGATTGACGGCTCTTGCGGTGGGAATCACCCGATAGCCTTCCTGCTCAAGCTTTACCAGCTCCGGCGTGGCAATCGCCTCAATTTCCGGCACGATGAGGTTTGGCTTTTCCGCCTCAATAATGCTGCGTAAGGCAGCGCCATCGAGCATATCGACAACGTGACTCCGATGGGCCACCTGCATGGCCGGGGCGTTGGCGTAACGGTCAACTGCGATAACTTCCACGCCAAAGCGCTGGAGTTCAATCACAACTTCCTTGCCCAGCTCTCCCGAGCCACAGAAGAGAACCCTGAAAGCATTTCCTTTCAGCGGAGTACCAATACGAACTGTGTCAGTCATGAAAGTTTCTGCCTTTCCTGATATCGGGGGTCAAAGACCTAGATCAAAAATTTGCTTTCACGCTCGGCCACTTTGCGCAGCACTTCCTGGCGCTCTTCATTGCTCATCTGGGACCATCGCGTGATCTCATCACCACTGCGATGGCACCCAACACACATATCGTTGTCATCAAGGGCGCAAATACTCACACAGGGCGAGCGCACCTTATCAGCCACTTTCATTCCGCAACCTCACCTCACGTCTTGACCACTACTTTAACCTTTCCTGATCTCTGCTTCTAACGCCGGTTCCGTCAACGACTCACCCCAGGTGCTTCCATGCACAAGATCAGCCAGAGGCAACCGCGAGCGCCATCCCTTTTTCTGTAGTTCAGGCTGTTCAAGAAACTCGCTGACATAGCCAAGGCACAGATAGGCCAACGGGTATACGTGTTCGGGGAGCTTCAGTGTCTTCGCCAGCTTTTCCTGATCCAGAATACTGACCCAGCCCACACCGATCCCTTCAGCCCTTGCTGCCAGCCAAAAGTTCTGTACCGCCAGGCACGTACTGAAAAGATCCGTTTCGACGATCGAGTTACGTCCCAGCACATGGCTACCACCACGACTTCGGTCACAGGTGATGCATAGATTAATCGGGCTCTCCAGGATGCCCTGGAGCTTCAGACTCTTATACTGTGTATTGCGATCGCCTTCATAATTTTCCGCGGCTTTCCGGTTTTCTTCCTCGAAAATGGAAAGCACTGCGCTGCGCACTGACTTGCTATCGATCACGAGAAAGTCCCACGGCTGCATAAAACCGACGGAGGGTGCGTGGTGGGCCGCGTCGAGCAGTCGGGCAAGGACATCAGGGGGAATCGGATCAGGAAGAAACTGCGAGCGCACATCCCGGCGTTCATGGATCGCACGATAAAGCCCGCTCGTTTCTTCATCACTAAAGGGGCGATTCTGGTTTGGCCGGTGGGTTTTGTCGTCTATCATTCTTTGCCTCTAATGCCGTCGGTTGAGTCCCAGCAAATGCTTCAGAAACCCCGTGTCCAGACACTCCTCAACAAGATCCGCCAGTCGATCCAGCTGTTCCAGGCGATGTGCCTTGTAGTCTACGGCCTGATGCTGAGCTCCAAAGCCCGCCCATTCGAGTATCTCACGGGTCGCTTCAGGCTGATCGAAAATGCCGTGAACATAGGTTCCAATTATCTGACCGTCCCCACTCACTGCGCCTTCAGGCTGTCCATTCAGCGTCGCCATGGGGCGTTCAAGCGCGGGGCCACAGGAAATACCGTTATGCATCTCATAACCTGTGAACCCCGCCCTTCCACTGCCAAGCGTTAACTCTCCGGAAACATCCTTCAGCGTTTTGCCGGCAACCATCCGTGTGGTCATGTTGAGCAACTCAAGGCCAGGCGTGGTACCGGCATCCCCTTCCAGGCCGTCCGGGTCGGATACCTCACGCCCCATCATCTGAAAGCCGCCGCATATGCCTAACACTTTGCCGCCATAACGGAGGTGTTTCTGAATAGCCTCGGGCCACCCCTGGGATCTCAGCCATTGCAGATCATGCCGGGTGCTTTTGCTGCCCGGTAACAGGATCAGGTCCGCCGGGGGAATCCGCTGGTCGGGGCCGATGAATTGGAGGTTGACGCCCGGGTGCAGACGAAGGGGGTCGAAGTCATTGTGGTTGCTGATGCGAGGTAACACCGGGACGATCACATTCAGTGCATCGGGTTCATTGGTGCCACTGGTGCCAACGCTGTCTTCTGCGTCAATCACCAAGCCATGCAGATACGGCAATACGCCAGCTACGGCTTTATCAGTGCGTTCGGCCAGCCAATCCAGGCCTGGCTTCAACAAGTCAATATCGCCCCGAAAGCGGTTGATAACAAAGCCTTTCGTGCGCGCTCGTTCGCTCTCGGAGATGAGTTCAAGGGTGCCCACCAGTTGGGCGAACACACCACCCTTGTCAATATCGCCGACGAGGAGCACCGGGCAATCGGCCGCTTCGGCGAAGCCCATGTTGGCAATATCATTCGCACGCAAATTGATCTCGGCGGGGCTACCGGCCCCTTCGGCAATGATCACGTCATAGCGGGCACTCAGGGCACGCCATGCCTCAATCACAGAGGCCATTGCCTCGGCCTTGTAGGCATGGTAATCCAGAGCGTCCATATTGCCGTGAACCTTGCCTCGCAGGATTACCTGGGCACCGCAGTCACTCTGGGGCTTGAGCAGCACCGGATTCATATCGCTATGCGGAGCGAGCCCGCAGGCCAATGCCTGAAGTGCCGTGGAACGGCCTATTTCACCGCCGTCGACGGTAACCGCACTGTTCAGGGCCATGTTCTGGGGTTTGAAAGGCGCTACGGAAACACCCTGCCGCGCCAGCCACCGACACAGGGCGGCGACGACCGTCGTTTTGCCGGCATCGGAAGTCGTTCCCTGTATCATCAACGTGGTCATGGATAGCCGCCTCTGTTACAGCTCGACGCCTTTCTGGGCTTTCACACCCTGGTCCTTGAAGGCATGCTTGACCACGCCCATTTCCGTGACAGTGTCCGCCAGGTCCACCAGTTCCTGCGGCGCCGACCGACCGGTCACTACCACATGCTGCATCTCCGGGCGGCCCTGGAGGTCGTCCAGAACACGGTCGAGATCAATATAGTCGTACTTCAGGGCGATATTGAGTTCGTCCAGCAGGACCAGGTCGTAGCTGTCGTCTTTCAACATGTTGGCGGCCACATCCCAGGCGGCATTGGCGGCCTCCACGTCCTGCTCCCGGTTCTTGGTATCCCAGGTATAGCCCTGGCCCATCACGTGATAACTCACGTTGGGCAATTCGCGGAAGAACGCTTCTTCACCGGTGCTGAATGCGCCTTTGATGAACTGGACAATACCCACTTTCATGCCATGGCCGAGCGCCCGGGCCACCATGCCAAAACCGGAACTGCTCTTACCTTTACCCGGGCCGGTCAGCACCAGCAGCACACCCTGTTCTTTCTGGGCACGGGCGATGCGCTCCTGCATGATCTTCTGCTTTGCGTCCATGCGGCGGGCATGGCGTTCGGGGTCTTTGGCGCGTTCACGCATGGTCAGGCTCCTTATCGATAAGCGGGCGAATGGCCTGCCCGCGAAAAATTCCGGCCACCAGTTCTGGGGCGGAGGGGAAATAGCCGTGGAAATAGCTGGCCACCAGCCCCTTCCGGCAATACACCGGTTCAGCCTCGGTGCCCGCAACCTTGCGGGTTCGGGCCAGGGGTTGCCAGTCAGTTTCCAGTCGCGAGTGATGATAGGTATGCCCCCGCAACTGCCCCTTCTCGGTATTCAGGCTCTGCAGACCCAGCGCCTGCAGGCGGCCGGCCATACTGGCTCGACCCGGGATAATTCCGAGCAGGTTGTGGATCTCTCCGTCGTGGTCCGCCAGTTCCTCCACACAGGCCATTAACCCGCCGCATTCGGCCAGCATGGGTTTACCGGCGCTGTAGTGGTTGCGAATCGCCTCCAACATCGGACGGTTACCGGCCAGAGTGGCACCATGAAGTTCCGGGTACCCGCCTGGTAACCAGAGGGCGTCGGCGTCTGGCAACGCTGAATCTATCAGCGGGGAGAAGAAAGACAGTTTTGCCCCCATCGCCTGCAACAGGTCCAGATTGGCGCGGTAAATAAAACTCAGCGCTGCGTCCCGGGCAATGGCGATGCGAACGCCCTCAAGCAACGGTGGTGGGGACTCCGGGGGTTCAGCTTCCAGCGTCACGGGAAGCGGCAGGCCATCCAGCCCTGCTTCCGCAAGAACGTCAGCGGCGGCGTCCAGGCGCTGCTCCAGATCGCCCAACTCGCCGGCCTGAACCAGCCCAAGATGCCGGCTTGGAAGACTCATGGCCTCGTTTCGGGGAATGGCCCCTAGCAGACTGATGCCCTCAGGCAGGCTCTCCCGCAGCATAGCCCCATGTCTGGGACTGCCGATGCGGTTGGCAATCACCTGATAAACCGGAAGCGCGGAGTCGAATTTTGATAACCCCAGAGCCACCGCTCCAAAGGTCTGAGCCATGCCGCGGGCATCAATGACCGGCAGAGCGGGAATACCCATCAGCTTGGCGAGGTCCGCACTGGAAGGGTCACCGTCAAACAATCCCATTGATCCTTCCACCAGAATAAGGTCGGCATCCTGCGCCGCTTCCGCCAGACGCCAGCGACACTCGTCCTCGCCCGTCATCCACGGATGCAACTGGTACACCGGCTGTCCGGATGCGACTTCCAGCACCATCGGGTCCAGGTAATCCGGGCCGTGCTTGAACACCCGTACCTTTCGTCCGGCATTCCTATGCAATCTCGCCAGTGCTGCGGTCACCATGGACTTCCCCTGGCCAGAACCTGGTGCGGTAATCATTGCGGCTGGTACGGTTGCTTTCATATAGCTCCTACGTTCAATACTTAACAGGGACAAATAGCGGCGCACCATCCACGTCCACTGTCAGAAGTTCCTGATCATAAAGCCGTTCAAGCGCGGCCGGCACGAGCATTCGTTCTGCAGGCCCCCAGCACGCTTCGCCGTTGGGGTACAGCAACAACAGATGGTCACACCATCGTGCCGCGAGATTCAGATCGTGCAAACACATGAAGACGGAACGCCCACTACGCGCCTGCTCGGTCAGTAACTGGAGTACCGACACCTGATGGTGCAGATCAAGGTGGTTGGTGGGTTCATCCAGAAGCCAGGTATCAGGTGCCTGGGTCAGCACTGTGGCAATGGCTACTCTCTGGCGTTCACCGCCGGAAAGTGTGTTCACCAGCCGATCACTGAGATGGCCCACATCCAGCTGTTCCAGAGCGCCTCTCGCAAGACGTTCATCGGCTCCGGACTCCATCTGCCAGGGTGACAACCAGGGGTGGCGCCCGATCAGCGCCGTTTCCAGTACCGTCGCGGGAAAACCGTCCTGCCGTTCCTGGAAAACCATCCCCAGCTGTTGCGATATTGTCCTGCGCTTCAGGTCTGCCAAAGGATGCTCTCCCAGGCAAACCGATCCGTGACGTGGTGCTCGCAACCCCGCCAGTGTGTGCAAGAGCGTCGTCTTGCCGGCACCATTTGGCCCCAAAACGCCCCAGATCTGCCCGGGTTCCACGGCAAAGTTCAGCGCTTCCCCATCGCCCCGCCCGGGAATGTCGATGACCAACTGTCTAGCCTGCAACGGATTCATCAGCGGCTCCGATACAACAGGTAAAGGAAGGTGGGTACACCCAGCAAGGCCGTGATCACACCTACCGGCAACTGCTCGGGCGCAATCACTACTCGTGCCAGGGTATCCGCCAGCACCAGCAGCGTGCCGCCAGCCAGTGCACAGGCAGGGAGGATCAGGCGCTGGTCGTTACCAAGTACCAGCCGCAACATGTGGGGCACCACCAAGCCGACAAAACCAATACTGCCAGCCATGGTGACCGCGGTGGCCGTGAGCAGGCTGGCAAGGATATAGATCGTCCATTCCAGCGGTCTCACCGCCACTCCAAGGGCTGCCGCCTGCATGGGGCCGCGTGCCAGTACGTTAAGACTCCGCCCCAGGGGCACCACCAAAAGACACACCAGCACCAGGAAAACCAGTGCGGGCCAGGGCGATCTAGCGTAGGACACATCGCCCATCAACCAGTACAACATTCCCGGCAAGCGCTGGGCCGGGCTGATCGCCAGCATCAGGGTAATCACCGCGCCCCAGCCTGCGGCGACCACCACACCGGTGAGCAACAAACGCGACGGCGTCCAGCTTCCGGTGCCATGGGCCAGGCCGAACACCATCAGTGTGGCCAACAACGCACCGGCAAAAGCCGATCCCGAAATCATCAAACCACCCAGGCCCGCCAACATCGCAAACAAGGCCCCGACGGCAGCACCACCAGACAGCCCCAGAACGTAGGGGTCCGCCAACGGATTGCGTAACAGCACCTGCATCAGAGCCCCGGCCACGGCCAGCAAACCGCCCGTTGCGAAAGCAGACAGTGTCCGTGGCAGGCGCAATTCCAGCACCAAAGTTTGCTGCAGGTTGCTGCCCTCACCCAGAATGACGGCGACAACATCTCCCGGTGCCACGCTGACACTGCCAACACCCACCGACAACATCATGGCGGCCAGGCTGGCCAGAGCCAACAACACAAGTGGCATGGTCAGAGGCCTGCTCAAAGGGTCTGTCTCCCACTAACGTTTGGCACGGGCATCATCCAGTTTCTCGCAAAACAGTTGTGAACCTTTCAGAATACGCGGCGTCGGGCGCTGGATCAGCGACGGTGGAACGAAGTACAGGTTCTCCTTCGCGGTGGCATCGATACTCTGGAAAGCCTCCCAGCGGGTCAGCCAGTGCCGGTTCTCTTCACCCATGCCACCGGCCAGAATGGCCTCAGGGTTGGCGCCGATAACCGCCTCGGCACTGATCCTCGGCACCAGGCGATCAAGATCACCGAATACGTTCACGCCTCCGCATAGCGTGATCACCTTACCAATCAGGTGCTCGTCGTTCACGGTCATCAGAGGCTCATCCCACACCTGATAGAACACCGAGACCGGCTCCGCACCCTGATATTGTTTTTCCAGTGAAGCCATTCCCTTGCGGAAACGATCTGCTTCGGCAAAGCCTTCATCTTCGGTACCCGCCAGAATCGACAGCCGTTCGATGGTGCTTGAAACGCCCTCAAAACTCCGGGGCTCAATGGAAAACACCGGCAACCCCAGGTCCTTCAGGGCCGCAATCTGTTCCGGCGGGTTGCCCGTCACCCAACCAATGACCAGGTCAGGTTTCAGTGCCATCAGGCGCTCAAGGTCCATTCGAGTGTGGCTACCCACAGAGGTGACCTGCTTCGCCTGCTCGGGGTAATCACTGTACGAAACCACCGCGATGACCTGATCACCGGCGCCTGCAGCCCAGACGAGTTCGGTTGCTCCGGGAGACAAGGCCGCGATCCGGCTGGCCGGTTGTTCAAGGCAGACTTCCTGGCCGGTATCGTCGGTTGCACATCGCTCAGTACCGGCCACAGCCCCCGGTGACATGGCTAGAGCTAACGACATCAACGCAGCGGTATGCCGGAACGATTTCAACATGAGGCCCTCTGGTTTCCGGGAGTCTGACAATCATCGTTGGCAGCGCCTAACGGGGGAAAGTCGGCCGACCCACCTTTTCGCGCGGACTCGAAGGCTTCCCGCTGCCGGGGGTCCAACTGGTCCGCGACCCAATCCATCAGGGGGTGATCCGGACGGGTGTGGCCACTGCCGGGAAGGCCATGGTCGATGATGTTTCCGGCGAAGTCACGTGCCAGGGCCTGACGGGTGAAGACGTCCGCCTCCCAGAACCCCCGTTTCGCGGCCAGGAGCGCAATCGCCTGCATGTGGGTTTTGACATGCACGTTGTGGCCCTCCGCCAGGAAGTCATCCAGGCCAAGGCCGTGGCGATCCTGAAAGTACACTTCATTGACCTCGTCCCACACACTGGAACGAAGCACTTGTGGGCTTGTGATTTGCCAGCCCCATAGGTTGTCGAGAAAATCACTGCCCATGGTGCGGGCACCGGCATAGCCGTGCTCCATCAGTGGGGCCAACCATTGCGGATTCAGGTTACGGGCTCTCAGCTCTACCTGCAGCGCTCGCTGAAGCGAATCCACCCGGGGATTTCGCGGGTCTGCGTACTGGAGCACCCGGTTCTGCGGTGGCTCGCCGCGCAAGTGCTCCACGGCGTTGGACAGCCCGCCCTGGAAATCAAAACCGTCATCGTTGTCCAGCAGGCCATAGAGGTGGCTGGCCCGCCCAAGATAGGTATGGTTCACCGACCGCAATTGTCGGTCGAAAGCATCGTGAGCCGGTTCACCCTGGCTGCCCTTGCCATAGACGTGCCCCATGCGCCGGCGATAAGCGTCACCCAGTTGCTCCCGGTCCTGCCAGGCGCCCGTGCGGGTAGCAAGCCGGTTAACCCCCGCACCGTATGCGCCCGGAGCCGTACCGAAAACCCGGTATGCGGCCTTTGCCCCCGCATCCCGGGCCGACGCACCAGCGGCCAGCAGTATTCGTGTATCAGCGACCCAGTGGGCGGCAACACCGTTGATGGACAGGGATTCCTCGCCCGGCTTACGCATGTCGGCCGGGAGAACCGATAACGCCTGCTCCAGTGCCTCGTCCAGCTCCGGGTGCTCGGCCCTGATGGATTCCGCCGCACCCGCCAAGGCGTAACGCGATGCCATATCCAGCCATTCCAGTTGGCTTTCATAGAGATCCCGGAACAAGCCGGACGTGGTGAAAACCACATTGCGGCGAATGGGTGTATCGGTTCCCGGGCCGGCGGGCAAACGCTCCAGGCCTTTCACGATGCCCCGACTGTTCCACACCGGGCGCACACCCAATAGCTTCATGCCAAACGCAATCATGACCCCTTCGTCTCGCACCGTATCCGAGGCCCAGAGCACCAGCGCATCGCTTTGTTCTGAGGTGCCGTCTTTTGTAGCCCTGGCCTCCTCGACCAGTTCTTTAGCCAGCGACCAGGCCACGCGGGTTGGAATCAGGTCATCCGACAAGGCGTGAAAATTGCGCCCCGTTGGCAATACCGCCGGCGTTCGCAATGGATCGTTGCCCTGCCCCGGAGCAACAAACCGTCCATTCAACGCGTTGAGAAAGCTGGTGCGCTCAGAAGCAGGAGACGCTTCAAGATCGGTGCGCCAGGCTGGCTCTGGCTTGCCGGCCTTACCCGCCATGGAGTCGAGCATGGTGTCCACCATGTCTGTGCTCCAGTCCCGGCCAAACACGTGCAGCCCCAGGGGCATAAAGTGTTCCTGCATATCAGTGACATAGTGGCCGGCTTCGTGAACCAGCAAGTCGGGTGAAAGTTCATCGAGGGAAACCTCTTCCACCGACAACCCCATCTCGCCAGCGATTTCCTGTTCGAGATCGTCGGAGATATCCAGCACCTGGATTTTCTCCCGCAGCATCTTTAGCGCCCGCTCTCTTGTAGGACTGTCGGGCTCATTGGCGGACTCCCAGGTTTCCACGAGCTGTCGGAGCTCCAGCAGTTCGTCATAAAGCTCCGTTGCGGCCAGCGGCGGCGTCAGGTGACTGATCATGACTCCCAGCGCCCGGCGCTTGGCCTGGATGCCCTCGCCCACACCGTCGACGATGTAAGGATAGATCAATGGCAGGTCGCCCCCCAGCAGGTCCGGGTAGTCATCCCTCGTCAAACCAGCACGGCGGCGTGGCAGAAATTCCCTGGTTGAGTGGCGCCCAACGTAGACCAGCGCATCAGCCTGGTAGTGATCCCGTAACCAGTGGTAGAAACCCACGTACTGGTGGGTCGGGGGGAAGGTGGTGTTGGCGTGCAACAATTCTTCATCCACTTCCCAGCCCCGGGGCGGTTGCGGACCGATGTAAATATTACCGAATCGAAGCCCAGGGAAAATCAGCCTGTTATCCACCACCATGGACTGGCCCGGCGCTTCTCCCCACCCCTTGAGTCCGGGAATGCCCGTATCGGCCAGCGCAACCCGGCTGTCATCCAGTTTCGCACTGTGACCACCTTCATCGAGACGTGCTTGCCAGAGCGCTTCGTACTCGTCCAGTCGGCTCAGGGCCGCCTTTCGGTTCGGGTGCTGGAGGTGTTCAATCAGGTGCCGCAAGTCACGAATGCCCCGACTCAACAGACCGGTTGCCAATTCTTTTTCGCCCAACCTATGCGCCTGCTCAAGTCGCTCATGCAAATAGCCCAGGGGCCCATGAACCATTTCCTGCTGGACAACCCTGGGCAAGGTTTCGAGATACTCACGGTAGGTACTGCCCGCCATTGAGGCAACGTCACCGGCCATGTCCCTCAGAGCGCGAGGATCATCCGGCAGGCTCACGCCTCGTTGCTGGAGGAGGTCGGTGAGGGCTTCCGGACTCTCCGGCAGTGGGCCGGTTTCGTAGCCCTCTGCTTTAAGCCAGTGCAGCATTTCGTATAGGGAAGCTGGCACATCGAGATTGTCCGCCCCAATATTCTGCCGGCCCGGTGGATGATTGTAGTAGATGATGGCCACGCGCTTGTCGGCGTTGCCCTTGGCTTGCAGGGCCTGCCAGCGTTTCAGGCGGTCCGCAACGGCGTCCACCCGCTCCGGCACAGGCTGGGTAAGCGTCAGAGCCACACCGGTGTTTTCGTCAATCACTTCCGGCTCCGCCGTAGCCAGCACCATAGGCTGACTGACCCCCTGGAGCTCGGGCATCGCCAATTTGTAGTGCACCTTGTCAGACGGAATACCATCGATCGACAATTGCCATTGGTTGGTGGTGCGGGAGGCCAGGCGCAAGCCCTTGATCACCGGCACATTCAACCGGACCAACGCTTCCGTGACCTGACGCCGACCTTCACCGCCTCCAACAATAAAGTCCTGAAGACTGACAATACCGGATAGTGTCGCCGGGCCTACCGTCTCACTCAGGGCACGAACAGCCTCCAGGCTGGCACCACCCCAACGGGACAGAATTGCAAAGCATTGCATCCCTCTGGATTCCAGGGCTGCACAGGTTGCGTCCAGCAGCGACCGATCGCCGGGGCGGTCACCGCTGTCAAGGTCCAGAAGTGCGACCACAGGGCCGGATTGCAGGTTAAGGTTCGCCGCGCCATCCGTAGCTTCCCCATAACGGTAATAGCGAATCAGCGACCGGGGCGGCAGATCCGGCACGTCAAGCTCTTCACCCGCCTGAACAAGCAACCAACGCAATAAGGCATCCAGGTGTTGCGGGGTACGTCCCTGGTAAAGGGCCCGGCCTTCAAGCCATGGTTCCTGTTCGGGGAAGCGGGCCTTAAGCTCTGCCTGATGGGCTTTCAAGTCCGTGCCGGGGTCCGGCGCTTTCATCAGGTTGTTCAGGGTCGTGGCATCCAGCCCTTCCAGGGGCTTGCGCCCCTGTAACCGTGACAGCACAGTCAGCGCCCCGTCGCCATTCACCCCCAGAACCGGAAACTCGCGAACGGCGGCCTGCATGCCCACAGCACGCTCAATCCGGCCCACCTGCTCTCCGAAAACCGCCGCCATCAATAAGGCATCGGCCTGGCTCACCAGATTGTCGAGAGCGCTGTTGTCAAGGTTTGCCAACTGCTCAGGAGTCCGCAGAACAATGCGGTGATCTGGCTGGGCTCCCAGGAAGCGTTCCGCACCAGCGGCCATCTCCGCAGCGGAACGCTCAGACACTACCCCAAATACCGTGGCGCCGGACACTGGTTGGGACAGCATCAACAGAAGCCCGGAAAGGCAGCCGAACAACGGGCGGCTCAGAGTTCGATACAGGCGCTCAATCATGCCCCTACCTCTCACCATGGCTGATCATAGGTCGTAGCGAATCGTCAACATTGCGGTGCGGCCAGCGGCGATGTATGCACGTCCGTCGAAGCGCTGCGCCGTGGAGTATTCTCTGTCCAGCACATTGTCGACTGTCAGGTTCGTGGTCCAGTGGCTGTCAATTTCCCACTTAGCCCGCAGGTCCCAAGTGACAAAGCCCGCGATGCGCTCTTCATTATCGGCGTCGTCGTAGCGATACCCCTGGCCTTTCACAGTGGTCCCCAGCGACACACGGCCGAAGTCCCGATCCAGATCCACCCGGAACTGTTTTGCGCTACGGCGACGAATTCGATTGTCGGTTTCACGGTTGCGAGGGTCGGTGACCGAGGCAGCTGCCTGAACCGTCCACTCCTCCAATTCCAGACCAGCACTCAGCTCTATCCCCCGAATACGTGCTTCGTTTACGTTGAACGGTGCAAACCGTCCGTCCTTGAAGGTAAATACAATCAGATCATCAGCGTCGGTCTGATAAATCGCGGCATCCCAGAACCAACGTGTGTAATTCCCGCCAATACCGAGCTCGACGCTACCGGCGGTTTCCGGTTGCAGATCCGCATTACCAAAATTGGGGAAGTAGAGGTCATTGAAGGTGGGCGCCCGGAAAGACGTACTGTAACTCACCCGAGCCCGATGATTCCGGTCCAGATCAACCCCCATGGCAACGGCGCCGGTTTCTTCACGTCCGAAAGCTTCGTTGTCGTCCGCCCGCAAGCTCAGTTGAAAGTCGGTCGGTCCGAAATTCAACAGAGCCTGACCGAAAACGGCGGCATTGGTGCGGCTGGATTCGTCATATTCGGTGGTACTGTCAACTTCATCTACCAGCAGTTCGCCACCAACGATGTATTCGTGACGCCCAATACTGATCTGATTCTCCCAGCGCGCGCTGCGAGTTTTAGTATCGAAAGTGCTGTTGCCGAAGGTATCGCGGTTGTCGGATTCGTCGAGGGATTCCGCCAGCAGGATGCGGCTGCGCCAATAGTCGCTGATGGGTGTGTCCAGGCGGAAACCGAGGGTCTGGATGGTAAAATCGGTGTCACCACCCTCAAATTCAGTGTTGCCCTGGGCACGCATGAGAACAACGCCGGCTTCCCCACCGGAGTCGAACTGGTGAGCAACGGACGCAAGCGCAGACGTATTTCTATAGCCTTTGTCTTCACCCCCTTCCACGACGGCCGTACCGTCGGTTTCCAGATGGCTCGCGCTCAGGCTGTATTTCATCCGGCCTTCCGTACCGGCCGCACCGGCCACATACTCCTGGGTGTTAAAGTTGCCACCGCCAGCCTGAACCCAGCCTTCATTCCCCGTTTCTGCACTATGAGTGAAGGCCTGGATAACACCGCCTACGGCATCGGCCCCGTAGAGATTACTGCGGGAGCCACGAACAATTTCTACCCGCTCCACCATCTGTGGTGGAAAAAATTGCCAGGCGGTACTGCCGGTAGTGGCGGAGCGAAGGCGCACACCATCCACCAGGAATACAGTGGATTCACTGCCGGTACCCCGGGTGAAAACGCTGATGTTCTTACCAAAAGAACCATTGCTGGTAATGTCCAGACCAGGCTGGCCCACCAGCAGCTCCTCAAATGTCTGGGGCTGCAGGCGCTGGATATCTTCGTCATCAATTACAGTGACAGAGGAGTCACTCTCGCCCCGGGTCTTCGGGCCGAGCGTAGCCGTTACAACAATGGGATCAAGGGCAGCAACGGTATACTCCTCATCGGCCAGTGCGTCGGAAACTGGCAGGAAAACGAAGGGTAGGCCGAACAACAGAACCGGCACGGATTTCAGATCACTCATAATCAACACTCGCTGGCAAACCACGCGCACCCGCGTGATGGTTATTGTGTTGCGGAGTTTGAGTATGAGATTGGGGAGGCAGGATACGAGTCAGGGTACGGGTGTGAGACCGACGCAACTCTCCCACCGCCGTCGCCCTCCGCAACTTCCGGTGTGTATTCAGGCCGGTCTCCGGGCTTGCGAGTGGATCAGCCGATGGGCCGGTCCGGGGCAATCACCTTCCCATGCATGACGCACAGTGGCTTTTTTCGATTGCCTTTAGCTCGCTTACCGTTGCGGGGGCAGCGTCGGACTTTAACCGACTTCCCGTTTTACGCTTTCCGGCGGGGATACCGCAAAAAAGCGTTACCTGAACACGGTGTTCATCGAATCGGGCGCCAAACTAGCAGCCCTTATGTGCTAAATCAATACAGATGACTCAAATACAATGCCTGGTCTAACCGGGTCCATTCTGGTTCCGAACCGGGCAATCCAAACCGCAGTGCAGCAGGCTTCTCAAACTCCCGAACGAGGATTCCCCGCCGTGCGAGATCGCCTGCAAACTCCGCCGCCCGGCCATGCCGAACGTATCTAAAAAGCGCCGTTCCAGTAACGCCTTCAAAGCCGTGCCGCGACAGGCAGTCCGCCAACCGCTGGCTTTCACTGTGCAGCCGCTCCATCGTCGCCGCCTGCCACTGAGTGTCCGCCAGCGCCTGGCCCATAATAAATCGCGCGGGGCCACTGATTGACCAGGGCCCGATCACTGCGCTCAATCGGCGAACAATATCCGGGTCTCCCACCGCAGCCCCGGCCCGCAGGCCCGCCAGGCCGAAAAACTTACCCAGGGATCTCATGACGATAAGACCGGGTTTATCGGTCGCATGCCCGACACTGAGTTCCGGAGTGGCATCGACGAACGCCTCGTCTACAATCAGCCACCCACCGCGACGCTGAAGTCGCTGATGCCAGCTCAGCAACCGGTCCGGATCAACAACCTGGCCAGTGGGATTATTTGGATTGATCCACACCAGCACGTCCAGCTCGTCCAGCCAGCTTTCGTCATCTTCCTCTAGCTGATCATTGCCAATCTCGATCACCCGATGACCGGCAGCAGCCCAGTTATGACCATGCTCCAGGTACCCCGGAGAGGGCACACCTACCCGGCACGGCTTTCGTAAACGGGGCAAGTGCATGATTGCCGCCTGGCTACCAGCCAGGGCCATACATGCGGCGCCACCCGGTGCACCCACCCATTGCCTGATGAGTGGCTCCAGGCCATCGTCTGGTTCCGGCAGGCGACGCCAGACCTCTTCCGGGATCGCCGGAACAGGCCACCCATGCGGATTGATACCGGTGGACAGGTCCAGCCATTGATCCAGCGGGGTGCCCCACGTTTTTGCGGCGGCCCGTAGCCGGCCTCCATGTTCCAGCGGCGACAAATTCACGCTTCAATACCCTGGTCTCGGGCCAGCATTATTTTCCCGGCACCCAAAGCACGTCGTCCTTACCCTGGTTGTTGGCGTGTCTGGCAAGGACGAACAGCAAATCAGACAGCCGATTCATGTATGCCAGAACCAACGGGCTGATGTCCTGCTCTTCCTGTAGCTGAGCAATGATACGCTCAGCGCGCCGCGTCACGGTACGCGCATGATGTAGATACGTTGCGGCCGCATTGCCCGCGGGCAGGATAAAGGAGCGAAGCGACGGAATATCCGCGTTGAACCGGTCGATCTCCTGCTCAAGCTCAACGGTCTTGCCCTCGGCAAGCCTCAGTGGCGGGTATTTCGGGTTCTCCACGATCGGGGTACACAGATCCGCCCCGACATCAAACAGGTCGTTCTGGATGCGTGCCAGTATCACGTCCAGTTCGTCGTCCACATGCAGTCGCGCGAGACCAATCACTGCGTTGGCCTCATCCACCGTACCGTAGGCTTCCACACGCAGGTCATGCTTGGCGACGCGGCTGCCGTCGCCAAGACCGGTATCGCCCTTGTCTCCGGTTTTCGTATAGATCTTGGTGAGCCTGACCATTCATGTCTCCCGTGAACCGGTTCTGTCAGTATTCAAAGCCGGTCAGATTACAGGTTTTTCGCGATAGGTTCCCCATATCCCTTTCAGGGTTTCAACAATATCGCCCATCGAGGCGCCCTCTTTCACCAGTTCGATGGTGATGGGCATGAGATTGGCCGATTCGTCCTCGGCCTGCTCTTTCAGTTGCTTGAGCATGCCTTGAACTTTCTCCTCGTCGCGATTGTCCTTGACCTTATTCAGGCGTTCAATCTGCCGGCGTTCGGTTTCCGGATCGTGGGGATGGGTTTCGATTTCAACATCCTCTTCGTCCTGCACGAACATGTTGACGCCGATAACCGGGCGCTCACCGCTGGCCTTGCGCAGCGCGAAATCGTAGGCGGAATCGGAGATGCCCCTCTGGAAGTAGCCGTCGTCGATGCACTGGAGCGTGCCGCCGAGCTCTTCCACTTCGTCGAGAATCTTCCAGACTTCCTTCTCGATCTCATCGGTAAGATTCTCGACATAGTAGGAACCGCCCAATGGGTCCACCACCTGAGTGATGTTGGTCTCGTAGGCGATGATCTGCTGGGTTCGCAGGGCAATACGCATCGCCTCTTCCGTTGGAATGGCGAACGCTTCATCCATGCCGTTGGTGTGCAGGGATTGGGCGCCACCCAGTACCGCAGACAGTGCCTGAAGCGCGGTACGGATCGGGTTGATGGTGTATTGCGGCTTGGTCAGGGTGGCCGCGGCAGTCTGGGCGTGAAAACGAAGCCGGCTGGCCTCGGGTTTGGTGGCGTTGAATTTTTCGCGCATGATCTTGGCATAAACCCGCCGGGCTGCGCGGAACTTGGCAATTTCCTCGAAGAAGTCGGCCTGGCTGACGAAGAAAAAGGACAGGCGCGGCCCGAACTCATTCACGTCCACGCCCGCGTCGATGGCGGTCCTGACGTACTCCATGGTGGTTGCCATGGTATACGCCACTTCCTGAACCGCCGTCGAACCGGCTTCTGAAATGTGATAGCCGGAGATATTGATAGGGTTGTACCGCTTCATGTTTTCGGAGCCGTACTGGATGCAGTCCCGCACCAGGCGAACCGACGGCCGCACCGGGAATATCCACTCTTTCTGGGCAATGTATTCCTTAAGAATGTCGTTCTGGATGGTGCCCGACAGGTCATTGAGATCGTATCCCCGCTTCTGCGCCAGGGCGATGTACATGGCATAGAGAATCCAGGCGGACGGATTGATGGTCATGGATACCGAGATCTTGGTCAGATCAATATCGTCGAACAACTCCTCCATGTCGGCAAGGGTGTCGATGGCAACGCCTTCTCGGCCCACCTCACCCTGGCTCATGGCATGGCTGGAGTCGTAACCCATCAGCGTCGGCATATCGAAGTCGATGGACAGACCGGTCTGGCCCTGGGCGATCAGGTACTTGAAGCGACCGTTGGTTTCCCTTGCCGTACCAAAGCCGGCAATCTGGCGCATGGTCCAGTTCCTGCCCCGATACATGGTGGGGTATGGCCCCCGCGTAAACGGGTATTGCCCAGGGAAACCAATATCCTCAAAGGGCGTATTCTTCAGGTCCAGTGGCGTGTAGGTACGTTTCGTCGGCATTCCCGAGGCGGTGGTGTATTCCGTCTTGCTCTCCGGCGCCCGCTTGATAAAGGACGACACCTCGTTCAGTTCCCACTGGTCGAACTCTTTTTCAATGTGCTTGAGTGCAGCGGGGTCATACTGGTCAGTGCGCTTCATGAATGGTCTCCTTCATGGCTTTTAACAAGGTTACTGCGGCTCCATGGGGGTCCAGTTCGCGCTGGGTAACCTTCTTGAGCAGCTCTTCGGTCTGCGACCTGCTGTCACGTGCAAAATTATCCCGGACAATCTCTTCAGCAACCTTCACTACCCGGGTTAATGCAATCTGGTGCCGCCGCTGGGTGATTTCGCCGCTTTTTTCCAGGTGCTCAGCGTGACGATCAATGGCAGCCATCAGGTCGTCAAAACCGGTATGTTTTTCGGAACTGGTGGGCACCACCGGCACCCGCCAGATTCCCTCGCCCGGCTCCAGGCTCATCATCAGCATGGCCTTGAGTTCCTGAATGGTTTTGTTGGAATCCGGCCGGTCCGCCTTGCTCACCACATGAACATCGGCGATCTCCAGAACACCGGCCTTGATGGCCTGGATGTCGTCGCCCAGGCCGGGCGCGTTGACGACCACGGTCGTGTGGGCGGCACGGACAATATCGACCTCGTCCTGCCCCACCCCGACCGTCTCGATCAGGACCACGTCGAAGCCGCCTGCATCCAGAAGATCAACCGCATCCAGGGCTGGCCTGGCGAGGCCGCCCAGGGTTCCCCGGGTGGCCATGCTGCGGATGAAAACGCCGGGGTCGGACACCAGGTCGCCCATGCGGATACGGTCACCGAGGATCGCACCGCCGGAGTACGGGCTGGAGGGATCAATTGCAACAACGCCGACCTTGCGACCGCTGGCCCGGTACTCATGGACCAGTTGCGTGACAAGGGTGGACTTCCCGGCTCCTGGCACACCGGTAATACCCACCACATGGGCGTTGCCGGTCGCTTTGTAAAGCTCGGCCAGGGCTTCGCGCACCTCAGCATCACCGCCGCTTTCAACGCGGGTAATAAGTCTGGCGATGGCGCGAAGATGCCCTTCCCGCACACGTTCAGCGAGCTTCATCGAGGGTATGCGGTTAATCATTTAACCTCCTCGCTTCTGGTTGAGGCTCTGGTAAAGGTCCCGGTCATCAACGACACGCTGGGCTTTGAAGTCCGTGCGAGGAAAGGTATCCGGGTCAACCATGACAACCCGTGCCCGCACGCCCAGAACCCGGCTCAGTTCAGCCTCTGCCTTCTCACCGAGGGATCTGACCGCATCCGGCCCCTTGCCTGCGACCTCCTGGTTAAACTCCGCTTTTACCGCCAGCTCGTCCATAGAGCCACCGCGCGAAATGATGATCCGGTGCTCGCCGCCATAACCAGCCAGGCCTTCCAGAACTTCCGCAATGGCGCTGGGATACACGTTTTCACCCCGGATCTGGAACATGTCATCAATCCGGCCGTAGATGCCTTTTGGCAGCCTGGGATAGGTGCGACCACAGGGATTGTCTTCCATCACCCAATGGGTCAGATCGCCGGAAACCATCCGGATCATCGGCTGGGACGTTCTCTCGAGGTGCGTGTAGATAGGCGTTCCCTGTTCGCCGTATGGCACCCGGCGATTGGTTTTTGGGTCTGCCACTTCGGTGTAGACAATGTCCTGCCAAAGCAGCATGCCCTCGGTGTCTGCGCTGCCGGAGGCATGCATCCAGGGGGTCAACTCTGCCATCGTTCCGCAGTCAACTACCTTGGCACCGTAGATCTCCTGGATCTTGTCGCGGATGGACGGAATCGAGCCTCCCGGTTCGCCGGAGAAGAACAGCACTTTGATGCCGAATTCTCTCGGGTCTACCCCTTCCTCGCGGGCCACTTCCGCCAGTCTTAACGCGTAAGACGGCGTTGAATAGAGCCCGGCTGGCTTCATCATTCCGAGCCAGGTTACCGCTCGCGCAGTCATCCCGGGCGCACCAGCGCCGAAGGGGAAGGCTTTGCAACCCAGTCTTTCAGCTCCGATCAACGCCCCCCATGACCCCATGTAGAGGCTCAGGATCGCCGCCACAAATACCGTATCACCGGGGCGCAACCCCATACCCCACATGATCCGGGCATGGTTGTTGGCAATGGTTTCCCAGTCACGCCTGGAAATGCCAAATGCGGTCGGCCGGCCGGTGGTACCAGAAGTGCCGTGAATATGATGGATGTCGCTTTCGGGGCAGCAGAGGTAATCCCCGAAAGGTGGATTTTTCGCCTGGGAATCGCGCAGCTCCTGCTTGGTGACGACGGGCACTTCCTCGAAGTCTGCGAGGGTACGGATGTCATTGGCCTTTATACCGGCCTCATCCCATTTGCGCTGGTAAAATGGCGAGTGGTCGTAGGCATAGGCCATCACCTCGCGGATGCGCGCAACAATCAACTCATCGCGTTTTTCCGGGTCCATCGTCTCCCGGTCCCGGAACCAGTAGGGACTGTTCGCGTCCGGAAAATAGTCGTTGCGATAACTGGGGGGAAAATTCCACTCTTCCATCGGAGACTCCTGATATTGTTATTGGTTGTCGTCTGAGGAAATCTGCGGCCAAGGCCCTGACTAACGGGCACCTCGATCTGCGACCATCTGCCGGAACGAATCAATGATTTCTTGTGGCGGAGTGTCCTGAAGAAGAATCTTGTGGACGCCCATCTTGTAGAGTTCTTTGACATCGTCGTCGGGGATAACACCGCCACCGGCAACGATCATGTCTTCGGCTTCCTTGTCTTTCAGGAGCTCCAGTACCTTGGGGAAAATGTGCATGTGCGCGCCGGACAGCAGGCTGATGCCGAGGATGTCCACGTCTTCCTGAATGGCAGCGTCCACGACTTCCTCAGGCGTGCGATGCAGTCCGGTATAGACCACATCCATGCCGGCATCACGCAGTGCACGAGCGACCACTTTAATGCCGCGATCGTGACCGTCCAGACCGATTTTTGCCAACATTACCCGAATCACAGCTGCATTTTTGTCATTGTTTTGCATCGCGTTCTCCTTGGATTAACTAATCGTGCTCCCGCTTCTTTTCAGGGGTTCACGGCAGACTTGAATCTCTTTCTGAAGCCATTTTGATGCGGTTTCCACATGCTCTCTGGCAAGTGTTTCAGCAGTCCGTGCATCACCGGCCAATACCGCGTTCAGTATTGCCTCGTGCTCTTCCCAGATCTGTTTCTGGTTTTTTTCGACAATGAGAATGTCACTCATGACGCGCCTAACGTGGTTCCAGTGCGCCTCCATTGAATCAAGGATGAAGGTGTTACCCGCCAGCTCGTAGATGAAGCCATGAAAGCGCATGTCAGCATCGATCAGAGCGGGGAGATCATGCGCTTTCCCTGCCGCGAAACCTTCTGCAATAATGTCCTCACCTCGTTTTCGCGCCCCGGCATCCACTCGCTGGGCGGCAAGCCCGGCACTCACCAGATCGATCCCACACCGGAATTCGTACAGCTGCGCCACAAAACTCTCATCAAGCACCGACACCATCAGGCCCCGACGCCCTACCGCTGACAGAAACCCGTCATCACGCAGACGCTGCATAGCCTGGCTTACCGGCAACCGCGACACATCAAGCCTCTCGGCCAGCGTCTCCTGTGTGACCCGCTCACCCGGCTTAAGCAAACCTTCAACGATCGCATTGACCACAGAGTCGTAGATCAACTCCGGCAGGTTTTTTTCGGTCTGAATTTTTTTCATTGATCGCACCCCACGACGCAACTCCTTTTTGTCGTTTGCATACAGTATTCAACATGTAATACCTGATCGATTTATAATCATATTAGACCTTTGTCTAATGCTTGATCATTCAGGGGGCACATAAAACGTCAGCGGGCCCAAGAAATGGGCCCGCTGATAAAAGGAGAACTCGAAAGGAGGGATCAGGAGACGCTGTTCAGCGTTTCGGCGGTGGCTCCAGCAAATCAATACCGGCGTCGTAAACCGCATTGAGAAAATCCACCAGAACGACCGCAGACAGGCCCCATATCTGATAGCGTTCCCAGCGATAACAGGGCACATAGAAGGTATTGTTGAGGAAGTTGAGCGGATCTGTGCGCTCTCGATTATCGTCCAGGAAAAACTCAATGGGCACCCGGAAAATACTATCGATTTCCGCCGGATTGGCTTGAAGAGGGTGATCGCCGGGTATTACCCCTACGTAAGGCGTTACGAGAATCTGATGCAGCGACATGACCTGGCTCAGCGGCGCAATCAGTTCCACCTGGTCTGGTGGCAGCCCGATTTCCTCGTGGGTCTCGCGCAGCGCGGTATCGGCCAGGGAATGGTCTTCCGGATCTCGCCGGCCGCCTGGGAAAGACACCTGCCCCCGGTGGGTACTCAGGTTTTCCGACCTCAGGGTAAACACGATTTCAGGGTTTCCATGGTCATTGGTGACCGGGACGAGTACGGCTGCTTCGGGGTAATCCAATGTCAACAAACGGGGTACATAGCCTGACAGGCGTTTGGTGAGAAGGTCGCGCAAAACACGGCTCCGTTAAGACTTCTGACTGTTGAATGAGACACCGGCAGCGCAGATAGTTACACTTGCTACCAACACACATTTGTCCAGTATATGGTGAAACAGATGAAATACTGCAGCACATGCGGCCACCCTGTCGAACAGCGCATCCCCCAAGGCGACAATCGCCACCGCTACGTGTGCATCAGTTGTGAAACCATACACTACCAGAATCCCCGCATCGTCGCCGGTACGGTTCCCGTCTGGAAAGGGCGGGTTCTGCTATGCCGCCGTGCTATCGAGCCCCGCTATGGTTACTGGACACTGCCTGCAGGGTTTATGGAAAACTCGGAAACCACCCTCGAAGCGGCCACCCGGGAAACCCGGGAAGAGGCGCTTGCAGAAGTGACAGTGGACAACCTCTACACCATCATTCATGTGCCACACATTGATCAGGTGCACATGTTCTATCGCGCCACCCTCACCAGCGAAGACTTCGGGGCCGGCGAAGAGTCGCTGGAAACCCAGCTGTTTGCGCTGGAAGACATTCCCTGGGATGAACTGTCGTTCCCCACTGTCCGTCGCACCCTTGAGCTTTATGTGGAAGACGTTCGCAATGAGCACTTCCCAGTGCATGTGGACGACATTCGGTACCGGATGGGGCCTCGCGCCTAAATATCCATGCCCGGCCGCCGCTACAGCGCTTCCATCCGAAACACCTCGTAGGCGGGCTCTTCGTATGGATGCGCCTGTTTCAACGCTCGAACTGCCGCCTCAATAAGGTCGTCCTTGCACACCAACTCAACGCGGAATTCGTCCACCCGCTCAATTTCCCCGGCCTGGCCCAAAAAAGGCTGGCTGCCATCAAGCGGACGAAACTGCCCCTGACCTTTACATTGCCAGGCACAGCAATCGTAATCTCCAATACGCCCGGCACCCACTTCAAAAAGGGCGCTTTTGGTCGTTTCAAGATGACTCTCAGGCACAAAATAACACATCTTGTACATTCGTCAGATCCTCCCTTGAACACCGTTGTGTCAGAACAGAATCAGGCCATTCCGACACCCTTCCAACGGATAATTTTTGTACAGATTAAGCATTTAGCCACTTACCCACAGAATCTGTGGATAACTCTGGGGAAAGTTTTGGGGAACATGCCCCCATCCCCCGGAATTACTGCACTTTTGTTAAATTGGCGACAAATTCACCTACTTAATTAAGTTCTTATATTTCATATAGTTATAGTTGTCGAACAAAAAATGAACCTAAACCCAGTGCTTTGTGCACATTGCACACAGCATGGCACCGGGAATGTGCATAAACCGTTTGAGTCAAGGGGATTTTCGCACTTATAAACAAAAATTTCCCTTGAAAATTCTTGAAAACTCCCGTCGCCAGAAACAAAAAAGCCGGCCCTGGAGGAGTCACCTTTATGGTGCGTCCGGGGCCGGCTTTTTAGCTCAGGCTAAGGCTTTAGCTGAACCAACGCCTCGCATTACGGAACATTCGGATCCATGGCGCGTCTTCACCCCAATCGGCAGGGTGCCACGAAAGCTGGGAGGTTCTGAATACCCGTTCGGGATGGGGCATCAAGATGGTGACCCGTCCATCCCTTGTGGTCACACCGGTTATGCCCGCCTCAGATCCGTTAGGGTTCCATGGGTAACGTGTGGTGACCTCGCCGCGGTTATCCACGTAGCGCAGCGCAATCAGCTCGCTATCACTCAATTGGCCTGCAGACGTTCCAGCCGGGAACTCAACCCTGCCCTCACCATGGGCAACCGCTATCGGCATCCTGGAGCCGGCCATGCCTTCCATGAACGCCGACGGAGAAGCGGGCACCTCCGCCATCACCAACCGGGCTTCGAACTGCTCCGACTGGTTACGTACGAAACGCGGCCAGCCTTCACTGCCGGGAATCAGTTCGTGCAGGTTGGACAGCATCTGACAACCGTTACAAACGCCAAGTGCCAAGGTGTCCTGGCGGTTGAAGAATGCGGCAAACTGATCACGAACCCGATCATTGAACAGGATGGACTTGGCCCAGCCCTCACCTGCACCCAGAACATCCCCATAAGAGAAGCCACCACAGGCTACCATGCTGTTAAACCCTTCCAGGGAAACACGGCCGGAGAGCAGGTCACTCATGTGAACATCCACAGACTCGAACCCGGCACGGTCAAAAGCGGCGGCCATTTCAACCTGTCCATTAACACCCTGCTCCCGCAGCACCGCCACCCGAGGCCTGGCCCCTGTGTTGATGTATGGCGCGGAAACATCGTCGTTGAGGTCAAACGTCAGTTCCGCGTGAAGCCCCGGGTCACTGCTGTCCAGCAGGTTGTCGAACTCCTCCTGAGCGCAATCGGCGTTGTCACGGAGCGACTGCACGCGATAGCTGGTTTCCGCCCAAAGACGCTGCAGGTCCGCCCGCGGTCGGGATATGACCGACTGTCCCTCAAAGGTATAGCGGATGTGGTCGTCCTGGTTGACGGTACCGATTACCGAGGTGTGGTCACCAAGACCCGCTGCCGAAAACTGCTGTAGTACAAACCCGGTATCCTCACGACGAACCTGGATCACGGCGCCAAGTTCCTCATTGAAGAGCTCACGAGCGAACTGGGACGCATCTTCCGCAAGACCATCGAGTTTGATGTCGATACCGGTGTGCCCGGCAAAGCTCATCTCAGCCAGGGTGACGAACAGGCCACCATCCGAACGGTCATGATACGCCAGCAGCTTGCTGTCTGCGTTCAGGCCCTGGATAACCGCGAAAAACGCCTTGATGTCTTCCGGGTCGTCCAGATCCGGTGCTACCGCACCCACCTGCCGGTAGACCTGCGCCAGTGCCGAGCCACCGAGGCGGTTCTGTCCCGCCGCAAGATCAACCAGAATCAGATCCGTATCCCCCGCATCTGTCGCCAGCTGAGGGGTCAATGTTCTGTCCACATCCGTCACCGGTGCGAAACCGCTGATGATCAGCGACAACGGTGCCGTAACACTTTTTTGCTCGCCGCCATCCTCTTCCCAGACCGTTTTCATGGACATGGAATCCTTGCCCACCGGAATGGTGATACCCAGTGCAGGACAAAGCTCCATACCAACCGCACGAACGGTTTCATAGAGGTTTTCATCCTCACCCGGGTGCCCTGCCGCGGCCATCCAGTTGGCGGACAGCCGAATATACGACAATTTGGCGACAGGGGCGGCCGCCAGGTTGGTAATCACTTCGCCCACTGCCATGCGCCCGGATGCGGGCGCATCGATAACCGCAACCGGTGTGCGCTCCCCCATGGCCATGGCTTCGCCTGTTTTCACATCAAAAGACGACGAGGTAACTGCCACATCACTGACAGGCACCTGCCAGGGGCCCACCATCTGGTCCCGCGCGACAAGCCCGGTGATGGTCCGGTCACCAATGGTGATCAGAAAACTCTTGGAACCCACGGACGGCAGCCTCAGAACACGGCTTACCGCATCGTTCAGATCAATCTTTGTGGAATCAAAAATAGGCTTGGTGAATGAGGAGCGTGACACGCTGCGGTGCATGCGGGGCGGCTTTCCGAACAGCACGTCCATCGGCAAATCAACCGGGCGATCGTCGAAATAGGAATCCCCGAGTTCCAGATGGTGCGCCTCGGTGGCTTCGCCGATCACCGCATAGGGGCAACGCTCACGGCGGCAAAGGGCATCAAACTGTTCAAGGTTCTCCAGCGCCACCGCCATCACGTAACGTTCCTGGGACTCGTTACACCAGATCTCCAGGGGCGACATGCCCGGCTCGTCGCTGGGAATGTCACGCAGTTCGAAACGGCCACCGCGACCACCGTCCTTGACCAGTTCCGGCATGGCGTTGGACAGGCCACCGGCCCCTACGTCATGAATAAAGCATATGGGGTTGTCGTCGCCCATTTGCCAGCAACGATCAATCACTTCCTGGCAGCGACGTTCCATTTCCGGGTTATCCCGCTGGACCGACGCAAAGTCCAGGTTCTCGTTGCTGGATCCGGAATCCATGGACGATGCAGCACCGCCACCCAGACCAATCAACATGGACGGGCCGCCGAGGACGATCAACTTGGCCCCCACAGGAATATTGCCTTTCTCCACATGGTTCGCCCGGATATTACCCAGGCCGCCAGCGATCATGATGGGCTTGTGATAACCGCGTACCTCTTCGCCACCGGCACCGGGCGCCACTTCCTCAAAGGTCCGGAAATACCCGGCGAGATTGGGACGGCCGAACTCGTTGTTGAAGGCAGCACCGCCAATGGGACCTTCAATCATGATATCCAGAGGCGAGGCAATTCGTTCCGGCTTCCCGTAACCAAGTTCCCAGGGCTGCGGGTCATTCGGGAGGTTAAGGTTGGATACCGTGAACCCGCTGAGGCCCGCCTTCGGCTTGGAACCACGCCCGGTTGCCCCTTCATCACGGATCTCACCACCAGAACCGGTTGCAGCACCAGCCGCCGGCGCTATCGCGGTCGGATGGTTGTGGGTTTCCACTTTCATCAGGATATGGATATCTTCCTCATGATAGCGATACACACCGGTTTCGGGCTCCGGGAAGAAACGCCCCCCGCGGCTGCCGGCGATGACCGACGCGTTGTCCTTATAAGCGGAAAGCACGCCCTCGCTGTTCATCTCAAAGGTATTGCGAATCATCGCAAACAGGGATTTCTCCTGACCTTCGCCGTCGATATCCCAGGAGGCGTTGAAAATCTTGTGGCGGCAATGTTCTGAGTTGGCCTGCGCGAACATCATCAACTCAACATCGGTGGGATCACGTTCCAGGTCCGAGAAGGACTTCACCAGGTAATCGATCTCGTCTTCCGCCAGCGCCAGGCCCAGCGAGCGATTGGCATCTACCAGTGCCTGACGCCCACCAGAAAGCACAGGAACACGGTTAAGGGTGCGCGGCTCGTCGGTATGGAACAACAATTCCGCACCGCCCATCTCGTGGAAGACTTTCTGGGTCATGCGGTCGTGAAGCAACGCCGCAATCTTCTCCCGCTGCTCGAGGCTCAGCTTGCGGTTGGCTTTCACGTAATAGGCGATACCCCGCTCAATCCGCCGAATCTGCCGCAGGCCACAGTTGCGGGCGATGTCCGTCGCTTTGCTTGACCAGGGTGAAAGGGTGCCCGGACGCGGAACCACCAGGAAAAGTACGCCATCAGGCTCTTCGGCGGAAACACTGGGACCGTATGTCAGCAGGCGATCAAGTACCGCCTGATCGGATTCGGACAGCGGGAACTCAAGATCCGTGAAGTGCATGAACTCGGCATACACATGTTCCACCGCAGGCACGATGTCCTGGAGGCGAGTATGCAGCTTGCGGGAACGAAAGGGCGAGAGCGCGGGAGCGCCGCGAAGTTCAAGCATGATCAAAACCTGTACGCGCGAGACTGGGAGCCGGTGCAGCATCCTGTGTTCCGTATCGACGGAGTACAAGGCAAACAGGAAAAGGCCGGCCATCTGAAAGGCCGCAATGATACTTGAAACACGCACCGGGATACAGCGTCAAAAGGTTATAAACCGGCCGCTATAATTTACATTGTTTTGCACATTAACTGAGCAGATTCATTGACCACCCCAGTACGACCGGGGATCATTACAGATGAGCCAGGGAGGCTCCGTATTGAGTGAACATCGGTTAAACTCCCCAAAGCTGTGCTGGTATGCCACTTGCTGCTTTTTAGTAATGCAAGAAGTGCGAGCGAGGTAGCAGGGAGTGATCGGACATCAGGGGAAACACCGTAACACTCAGCGTCCTGCATCAAGGGAGTTCAGGAATTTGCCTAAGAACCGTCGTCAGCCGTACACGGCCATCGCGAAATTCACCTGCCTACTGTCAATAATCCTGACAGTTGCAGGATGCTCAAGGCCAAGCACTCTTCAGGAGATCCGTTCCGAGGGTGTGCTCCACGTTATCACCCGGAATGCGCCATCGGTTTATTTTGAAGGCCGTGATGGCCCCACTGGTTATGACTACGAACTGGCGCGCCTGTTCGCAGAGGACCTGGGCGTTGAGCTCAAGGTTCGCGTTGCGAAGGACAACACCAGCGTGCTGTCGATACTCGATCAGGACTACGCTCACATCGGTCTGGCAGGGCTGTCCTCGCGCCCCGATTTTCAGCAGCGCTACCAGAAGGTTGCCAACGGCATCGAAGCCGAATCCGTGGTGGTCTATAACCGCGAAGTTGACCGCCCGGAATCCTTGGAGGATCTTGAGGGGCAGACTATCCATCTGGTGGCGGACAGCAATCACGAACACCAATTGGAACAGTTCAGCGCCAACAACAGCGGCCTGCAGTGGACCATGCACGCCGGCCTGGACGCGGCTGGCATTCTCTCACGCGTGGAGTCCGGCGAGTTCCCGCTGGCCATCGTATCCTCCAACGAACTCGAGCTGAACCATGTGTTCTTCCCGAAGGTCAAGAGCGCGTTCAGCCTCGGAGAGCCCGAACCATTACTGTGGCTCTTTCCCAGCGAGCAGGACCAGAGTCTGGCCAATGCCGCCGAACAGTTTATTCAGGAGCTGCGGGACGACGGCACACTGGCGCATATTTCCGAGCGATTCTACGGTCATCTCGACCGCCTGGACTATGTTGGCGCGCGGACCTTTGTTCATCACGTGGAAAACCGCCTGCCCAAGTACGAAAGCCTGTTTCGCGATTACGCCAAGACCTACGAACTGGACTGGCGACTGCTGGCCGCCATGGGCTACCAGGAGTCCCACTGGCGCCCTAATGCAGTCTCGCCGACCGGTGTTCGCGGCCTGATGATGTTAACGCGGAACACAGCCAGCCATATCGGCATCAATAATCGTCTCGATGCCGAGGAGAGCATCCAGGGTGGCGCAAAGTATTTCACCATCGTGCATAGCCGGGTCCCCGATCGCATTCCCGAACCGGACCGGACCTGGTTTGCCCTCGCCTCCTATAACGTTGGCTGGGGGCACGTGGAGGATGCCCGCAGACTGACCGAGGGGGCCGGCAGAAACCCTGACCGCTGGATGGACGTCAAGGAATTCCTGCCTCTGCTGGCCCAGAAGGAATGGTATTCCAAAACGCGGTTTGGCTACGCCAGGGGGCATGAACCGGTGATTTACGTTCAGAACATACGCCGCTACTACGATTTCCTGGCCTGGCTGACGGAGCCAACAAAGGTAGCGGAAACTGAGGAAAAGCCCTGGTTCAAAGAGCTGGAGGGTATGGAAAAGATTGTCGGGCCCGTCGATGGCAAGGAAAACAACAGCGACATCAGGGCGTCGCTGCCAGAGGAATTCGGTTTCGTCCCACCAACGCTATAGCCGTTGCTCAAGCGCGTTTTCCACGTGCTCGGAGGAAAACCCCCGACGGGCAAGAAAGCGGGCCTGGCGAGCTTTTTCATCCCAGTCATCGCGGATATCGCTGAGCCCGAACCGCTTCTCCCGAAGCAGCGTCGCCCGGTCGGACCAGTCCGTGTCGTTCATTTCCCGGACGCAGGACGGCGTCTCCTGGATACCCCTTTGCTGGAGTTCAGCCTGGATTCTCAGCGGCCCGTAGCCCAGATCCATCCGCTGCCGGGCATAGACCTCCGCGAATCGCTCATCACTCAACCAACCTTCGGTTTCATAGTCGTCCAGAACCTGCTCAATAACATCCGATTCGATCTTCCTCTGCTTGAGCTTAAGCGCGAGTTCCAAACGGCTGTGCTCCCGTCTGGCGAGCAGTCGCAACGCGGCGGAACGCGCCTTGTGGTCCTGATCTTCCGGATTTGATGCTTTTCCCATTCAGACTCTTCCCGCAAATGCCGACAAAACGCTAGACTAGCCCCCACCTGATACAGCTGACCGTTCAATTCCATGGATCGATCAGCTGACGTACCCGGCACCCGGAACTCCGGACAACGCCGATGGCTGGTGCCTGCTTACTTTGCCGGCACCGGGAACTGGTTTCAATATCAAAGGATAACCCCATGGCCGCATTCATCCAGAAACTGTTTGGAAATCGCAAAGCAACCGCGACTGCCGTTAACCCTCGCAAGGAAGCTACGAAGGAAGAGGCCGACAAGACAAGCAGGCAGGATGACCAACGAGAGCTGCAGGCAGAAGCACTGAAAGCCAACCCGTCCGAAGGCGAACTCGAGGAACTGGCCATTGGCGGCCTGACAGCAGGTATACGCAGCGAGGCGGCGGAAGCACTGACAGAAAAAGCCACCCTGCAGCGCGTCCAGAAGCTTGCCAAAGGCAAGGACAAAGGGGTCTATCAAATCGTTCGCCAGAAGCTGCAACGTATTCGCGACGACGAAGATCGACAACGAAAACTGGCCGAAACCATTCAAACCATCGTGCGTCATGCGGTTGAGCAGGCCCGCAGCGACGACACGAAGTTGTTTGAGGCGCGTCTGGACGCACTCCTCCAAAAGTGGGCTGATGTGGAAGCTCAGGCCTCACAGGAACAAACCACGGAGTTCCTGCAGGCTGTTCACCAGTGCCGCGAACGGCTGCGCGAGATGCAGGCCGAAAAGGATCAGCTGAGGCATCAGCAAGAGCAAAAGAGCCAACGGGCGGAAACGTTGTCCTTACTGGAAGACACCCTTGACGAACTGAAACATCAGGATCCGGACCTGGAACCCTCCCTGGCCTCCCTGGATGCCTTGCAGAAAACCCAGGAGAACCGCTGGCTGGAAGCCACCCGGGACACCCAGGTGGAGAAACAGGAACAGAAAACCTACGAGAACCTGATGCAGTCGCTGCGGAGTTATATATCCGCAGTCAAGCGCCTCGGCCAGCACCGCGACGAGATCGTGGCGTTGCAAGCCACCGACAGCAGTGACACCGATGATAGCAAGCAGACCGATCAAGCCAGGGTGATACTGGAAACCGTCGACTGGCCCCGCGATTTCAGGCGCCCCACCTTGCTGGACGCTCTGAATCGCCTTGCGGGAAAACCCCGCCCTGCAAAAACCAACAAGCCAGACTCGGAAGAACAGAAGGCCTTGGCTGATTCGCTTCGGCAGGTGTTGGATAAGTTGGAGGAAGCTCTCGAAGCCAAGCAGTTGAAGGAGTCCCGCCAGCACTTCAAGGCCGCACAACAACTCGCAAAAGGCCTTGATCATCGCCACGGCAAATCACTGCAACCACGAATGCACCTGCTCGGCGGCCAGCTTCGCGAACTGACAGACTGGCAGGGCTTTGCAACGCGCCCGAAACAGGAGTCGCTCTGCGAACAGATGGAATACCTGGCAAACCAGCCCATGGAACCGGAAGCCAAGGCTGAGCGAATCAAGGAACTGCAGAATGAGTGGCGGGGTTTGGGAGGTTCTTCCGATCGCGACTTGTGGTCACGGTTCAAGCAGGCCTCGGATCAGGCGTATGAGCCCTGCAAGGCCTATTTCTCTGCCAAGTCCGGGCTGAAACAGGCAAACCTGGAAACCCGCAAGACGATTTGCGATCAGCTGGGCACATTCCTCGACAACGCCGACTGGAATAACATTGACTGGAAAGCGGCCGAACGCATACACCAGACCGCACGTGAAGAGTGGAAAGCGGCCTGGCCCGTGGAATTTCGCGACAATCGCCCGGTTCAGAAACGGTTCGACGACCTGCTGAAACAGCTCGAGGCGCCGCTGGATACCGAGCGTAAGAAGAACGAAGCTCTTAAACAGGGCATTGTTGAGCGAGCGGAAGCCCTGATTGAACACGAGCCCCTGGGCGATGCCATGAGCCAGGCGAAAGCCCTGCAAACAGAGTGGACGAGCATTGGCATTACCCGACACCGCGAAGACCGAAAACTGTGGCAAGCGTTCCGCAAAGCCTGCGACCAGATCTTCGCGCGAAGGGATGCCCGCAAGAATGAGCAGGAACAGCTTTCCCGTGAGGCGGATGAAAAAGCGGGGCCGGTGCTTGAAGCCTGCCAATCGGCGGGCTCCGATAGCAGCCTTGATGTGCTCAAAGCGACACTGGCTGAACTTGACTCGCTCAGAAACGAGCCATTGTCTGCGGGCAGCAAAGAGCGAGTCAGCCAGGAACGCAGTCGCCTTTCAGGGCTGGTTTCGACCCGCCAGCTGCAGGATCAGATAGATACCTGGAAAACTTGGATCAACGCCCGGAGTTCAAGCACCCTGGACAGCGAGGCACTGCCACAGCATTGGGCCGGTCTGGCTGCCGATGTGGGCCAGCCAGACCCGGTAGAACTGGTGATTCGGGCGGAGATACTGGCGGAAGTGCCGTCACCGGCGGAAGACCAGGGCCGTCGCATGGAAATTCAGGTACAGCGACTTGCCGAAGGCATGGGCAACGCTTCTTCGGATAGCGACAAATCAAGGCAACTGGAAATGCTGGTTGCCAACTGGTGTGTGGTTCAACCAGTGGATGTTGTCAGTGAGCCCCTGGCTGAACGGCTTGGCAAGGCGTTGGAGGCTGTACTGCGCGAGAGTTAATCGTCCCGCTGATGGCTCTTTATTCGCGCTGATGGCTCTCTATTCACGCTGATGGCTCTTCACAAACTCCCTGGCCTCCCGAACGGCGGTCAGGGCCTGTTTTTTCATGGTTTCGAGTTCGCCGTCGGCGAGGTAGAACATCATATCGATGCTGTGGCGGTAGTATTTGGCTGGTAGCCGATTCAGCGCCACACACATCACGTCGGTCAGGTAGTCCTGGCTGTCACCATCCCCTCTCGTTTCATCAATGGCTTCCGCAACCAGCGGCTCGTAAAAGTTATCGATGGCATCTCTCAGGGACATCGCCTTGCTCCTGCTTGTGATGGGTACCTGTCTACACCATAGAACCCTACCCTGAAATTGTCATGACCGGATTGAGCAGTTTCGCCAATTCGATTGGCAGTGCTCGTCATTACGCTTACCCGTCAGGACCCGCTATGGTTATCCTTCGCGATGCTATTACTGAGTCAACGACCAACAGAGGACACGAAATGACCACCGAAGCCTATATCTTCGATGCGGTTCGTACGCCCCGGGGGCGCGGCAAGAAAGACGGTGCCCTGCACAGCGTTAAACCCATTACCCTGCTGACCACCGTTCTCAAGGCGCTACAGGAGAGAAACAGCCTGGACACCGCCCAGGTGGACGACATCGTTATGGGCTGCGTGACCGCGGTTGGCGACCAGGGTGCGGATATTGCCAAAACCGCCGCCCTGGCCGCGGACTGGGACGAAGTTGTAGCCGGTGTCACCCTGAACCGATTCTGTGCATCCGGCCTTGAGGCCGTCAACCTGGCGGCGATGAAGGTTCGTTCCGGGTGGGAAGACCTGGTGGTTGCCGGCGGTGTTGAAGGCATGTCTCGCGTTCCCATGGGTTCCGATGGCGGTGCGTGGGCCACGGACCCGGCCACCAACCTGCACACTGGCTTTATGCCACAGGGCATCGGCGCGGACCTGATTGCGACACTGGAAGGCTTTAGCCGGGAGGATGTAGACGGGTTTGCGGTGAAGTCACAACAAAAGGCCGCCAACGCCTGGGAAAAAGGCTATTTTTCAAAGTCCATCGTTCCGGTTACCGACCAGAATGGCGTGATGATCCTGGATCGTGACGAGCATGTACGCGGCAACACCACGGTGGAATCCCTGTCCAGCCTCAAGCCCTCGTTCCAGATGATGGGTGAAATGGGCTTCGACGGCGTCGCCCGGGAAAAATACCACTACGTGGAGAAAATCAATCACGTACATCATGCCGGCAACTCCTCCGGAATTGTGGATGGCGCCACGGCGCTCCTTATTGGCAGCGAAGCCAAGGGCAAGGCCATGGGGCTCAAACCCCGAGCACGTATCCTGGCCACAGCGGTCACCAGCACCGACCCCACTATCATGCTGACCGGCCCTGCCCCGGCGGCTCGCAAGGCGCTGGAAAAAGCCGGCATGACAGCCGACCAGATCGACTTGTTCGAAGTAAACGAAGCGTTTGCCTCCGTGGTGATGCGCTTCCAGAAGGAGTTGTCGGTTCCGGACGAAAAAGTGAACGTGAACGGCGGTGCTATCGCCATGGGCCACCCACTGGGGGCCACTGGCGCTATGATCCTGGGCACCCTGCTCGACGAACTGGAGCGGAGAGAACTGCGCTACGGCCTGGCCACCCTGTGTGTGGGTGGCGGAATGGGTATTGCCACCATCATTGAGCGCGTCTGAGCCGACGACAGATTCTGAGAGGAGAACCAACTATGAGCGCCATTCACTACGACCTGGGTTCAGACCAGATCCTGACCCTGACCATCGACATGCCCGGCCAGTCCGCCAACACCATGAACGCCGATTTTCGAGCGGCACTGACGGAGACAGTGGGCAAGGTTAAAAGCGATCTCGACAATATCCGCGGCATTATTGTCACCTCCGCCAAGAAAACCTTCTTTGCCGGCGGTGACCTGAAAGAGCTGTACAAAGTAACCCGGGAGGACGCCGGTGCCTTTGAAGACATGGTCAACGGCATGAAAGCCGAGATGCGCGTCCTCGAAACCAGCGGCAAACCCATCGTGGCAGCCATCAATGGCTCTGCCCTCGGTGGTGGTCTGGAAATCTGCCTGACGTGCCATCACCGGGTTGTTCTGGACGAAGACAAGATTCAACTGGGCCTTCCGGAAGTCACCCTTGGACTGTTGCCCGGTGGCGGCGGCACTCAACGCCTGCCCCGTATGATCGGTTTGGAAGCGGCCTTCCCCTTCCTGATGGAAGGCAAAAAGGTAAACCCAAAAGCGGCGCTTAAGGCCGGCATTGTTAATGAACTGGCCTCGTCCACCGACGACATGATGGCCAAGGCACGGGCCTTTATCGACGCCAATCCAAAGAGCCAGCAGCCTTGGGACCAGAAAGGCTTCAAGTTTCCTGGCGGCGCGCCTCACCACCCCGCCATGGCCCAGAAACTGGCTATTGCGCCGGCAATGCTCAAGCAGAAAACCAAAGGCTGCTACCCCGCCCCGGAGCGTATCCTGTCAGCCGCCGTGGAAGGTGCCCAAGTGGACTTCGACAATGGCAGCCTGATCGAAACCCGCTATTTCGCGGAACTGGTTATTGGTCAGGTCGCCAAGAACATGACCGGCACTTTCTGGTTTCAGCTTAACGCGGTCAACGCCGGCGAAAGCCGCCCGCAGGGTGTTGAGAAGGAAACCTTCCGCAAAGTGGGCGTCCTTGGCGCCGGCATGATGGGCGCGGGCATCGCCTACTCCACCGCAACCCGAGGCCTGGATGTGGTCCTCAAGGACGTTTCCACGGAAAACGCTGAAAAAGGCAAGGCCTATTCCGAGAAACTGCTGGCGAAAAAAGTCAGCCGTGGGCGCATGACGGAAGAACAGAAAGCCGAGATATTGAACCGCATTAAGGCCACTGGTTCCGCGGACGACCTGGAAGGATGCGATCTGGTCATCGAGGCCGTTTTTGAAGACAGCAACCTGAAAGCAAAAGTCACCCAGGAAGCGGAAGCGAAACTGGCCGGGAACGGTCTCTTTGCGTCCAACACCTCCACCATTCCCATTACCCAATTGGCCAAGGCCTCGGCTCGGCCCGAAAAATTCATTGGGCTGCACTTCTTTTCGCCGGTGGACAAGATGCAACTGGTGGAAATCATCGTGGGTGAGAAAACATCTGACGACACCCTCGCCCGCGCCTTTGATTACGTCCAGCAGATCGGCAAGATCCCCATTGTGGTCAACGACAGCCGCGGGTTCTTCACCTCACGGGTGTTTGGCACCTTCGTCAATGAAGGCATCGCCATGCTGGGTGAAGGTATCCATCCGTCCAGCATCGAAAACGCAGGCGTATTGGCCGGCATGCCGGTCGGCCCGCTGGCGATTTCTGATGAAGTCAGCATGACCCTTATGCAACATATCCGCGACCAGAGCAAAAAAGACACGGAAGCGGCCGGTCAAACCTGGAACGCGCACCCGGCGGAAGCCGTCATCGACCAGATGGTCGGCAGCCACGACCGCAAGGGCAAGGCCGCCGGTGCCGGCTTCTACGAGTATCCGCAATCTGGGAAAAAGCACCTCTGGCCGGAACTGGGCACACTGTTTGTCGATCGGGAAAAAGCCCGGAACACGGACCTCCAGGAGCTGAAAGACCGCATCCTGTTCATCCAGGCCATCGAAACCGTACGCTGCCTGGAAGAAGGCGTACTCCGGACCGTTGAAGACGCCAACATCGGCAGTATATTCGGTATTGGTTTTGCCCCCTGGACCGGCGGTGCCATCCAGTTCATCAACCAATACGGTGTCAGAGCCTTTGCAGAGCGGGCAAAAGTCCTGGCCGAGCGCTTTGGTGAGCGATTCAATCCACCCCGTCTGTTGCTGGACAAGGCAGAACGCAACGCGGTCTTCGAGTAATCAACCCCATCCCTTGCCGGAGCTGCACCTGCGCGCTCCGGCAAGGGGGTCACCAAAGGTTTCTCGCTGGCTTTCCTCCGGCCCCCGCGTTCACAAATCTGACGACTTCATGGACAGATTGTCACGTATCGAAACTTCCCCACTATGGCAACCGGTTCTGTGCTTGCCTACAATAAAACCATGAGCCAATCCAGCGATACCCAAAAAGCGCTTAATCAACTGCCAGCGGCCGCTCATCATGGGTCCCTCTCCGCAGCGCAGGGTATCGTCCACACCGTCAGGTAACAAAGCTTATGAGCATCGCGGAACGATTTGTCACCCGTTACAGCACGACCATGGGTGGAGTCATGCCCGGCAAAAAAACCTTTGCCCTGGCTCTCACGCTCGCACTCGCTGTGCCTGTATCGGCCAATCTGGATACCGACAAGGTCTACCAGCCGGTGTCTCCAACGGTGGAGCAGGCCCGCGCCAACATATTGATTGCCCGCCAATTGCAGTTCACCCACTTCCGCGATTTGAGCATTAACGACTCGCTGTCCGGGGATGTGTTTGACGCTTATCTTGACTACCTGGATGGCCAGCGCGTCTACCTGACACAGAAAGACATCGACAAGCTCAGTGCGATTCGGCTTGGGCTCGGATCGGCGCTCAAAACCGGTCAACTGCAACCGGGTTTTGATATCTACAACCTGGTTCAGCAACGCATCATTGAACGCCTCGAGTTCGCTCTCGACCTGATCGACAACGGCATCGACAAGCTCGACTTCAGTGCCGACGAACGCATCCTGCTGGACCGCTCCGACGCCGATTGGGCCGCCGACAGGGAAGCACTGGACGACCTGTGGGTAAAAAGGATCAAGAACGCCGTCCTGGCACAACGCCTCAACGATTCCGATGACGAATCCATCAAGGAGGCTCTGCAGCGGCGCTATGAAGGCCAGTTGAAGCGCGCCTACCAGGCACGTAGCGAGGACGCGTTTCAGGCTTACATGAACGCCTTCGCGGGCATGTGGGACCCGCATACCTCCTACTTTTCACCGCGCACGTCCGAGAATTTCAATATCAACATGAGCCTGTCCCTCGAGGGCATCGGCGCAGTGCTGCAATCAGACAACGAATACACCAAGGTGGTTCGCCTGGTACCGGGTGGGCCTGCCTCAAAGCAAGGCCAGCTTGAGCCGGCAGACCGTATCGTGTCGGTCAAACAGGACGACGAGGAAAAGCCCGTCAACGTCATCGGCTGGCGCCTCGACGAGGTTGTGGATCTGATTCGCGGCCCCCGCGAATCCACGGTGACCCTGGAAGTCATCCCCGCCGATGCCCCGGATGAAACCGTCACTGAAACCATCGCCATTGAGCGGGACAAAGTGAAGCTGGAGGAACAAAGCGCCAGCAAGGAAGTCATCGAGTTCGAACGCGGCAATACCACTTACAGCATCGGCGTCATTAACATTCCCACCTTCTACGCCGACTTCAAGGCGATGCAGGATGGCGATCCCAACTACAAAAGCACCACCCGGGATGTTCGCAAACTGATCGACGAGTTGAAGGCAGATGGCGTCGATGGCGTGGTGATGGACCTCCGCAATAACGGCGGCGGCGCACTTCATGAAGCCAACGACCTGGTCGGCCTGTTCATCGAGGAAGGCCCCACGGTACAGATTCGCAACTCCAACAACGACGTACAGGTACTCAACGACGAGGACCCATCCGTTGCCTATGACGGGCCGCTGGTGGTGCTGGTCAACCGAATGAGTGCCTCCGCCTCGGAGATTTTTGCCGGTGCCATCCAGGATTATGGCCGGGGCCTTGTGGTCGGCTCCCAAACCTTCGGAAAAGGCACGGTACAGGCTGTTCGGCCGCTGAATCACGGCCAGCTGAAGATCACCCAGAGCAAGTTCTACCGGGTGTCCGGCGGCTCGACCCAGCACAAAGGCGTGATTCCGGACATAGAAATTCCGTCGCGCGTGGACAAGACCCGTATCGGCGAGGATGCGCTGGACCACGCCCTGCCCTGGGACCAGATTGAAGCCGTGCCACATGCGCGCTACTTCGACTTCAGCGGTGTTATCGATGAACTCCGGAAGCGCCACGATACCCGATTTGAGGAAAACCCGGAGTTCAGCTTGCTGCAGAAGGAAATCGAATTCCTGAAGCAACAACGCGAACAGGAATACGTCAGCCTGAACCTTGAAAAGCGCAAGGAATATCAGTCACAGATTGAGAGCACCCGGTTGACCATCGCCAACGCACGCCGCGCCATACACGGTGAAGAAGCCTTCGAAAGCCTGGACGCGCTGGACGACTGGCAGGACGAGCAGGCGGCGGAACCAGACGGCGCAGACGACGAACTGGATTTCATTATCCGCGAAGGCGGTAACATCATGGCGGATATGCTTGAGCTGGATCAGCGCATGGCGTCCATCCTGGCTCCCAAGCAGATCACCGCCCAGGCGAACACGCTGAGCGGCAAGTCAGGCCAGTAAAGAGTTTCAGCTAAACAATCCCGACATACCGGTCAGGTTCGGGGTGCTGACCACACCCTTCTCAGTGACGATGACGTCGATCAGACTGGCCGGCGTCACATCGAACACCGGGTTAAACGCCTTCACGCCAGCGGGGGCGATCTGAACGCCCCGAACCTGCCTGAGCTCCTCCCCCTCGCGTTCTTCAATCGGGATGTCCTTTCCCGACTCGAGGGCCATGTCCACCGTACTGGACGGTGCCACGACCATAAAGCCGACTTTATGATGCCGGGCCAGAACCGCCAGGCTATAGGTACCGATTTTGTTGGCCACATCACCATTGGCGGTAATTCGGTCCGCACCAACAATCACCCAACGCACCTGACCCGCCGCAAGTATCGATGCCGCCGCACCATCTGCATTGAGCGTCACCGGAATCCCATCCCTTGCCAGTTCCCAGGCAGTCAATCGGCTACCCTGCAGCCACGGCCGGGTCTCATCGGCAAACACATCCTTCAACAGCTTTTTCTCATGCAGACGCCGGATCACTCCCAGCGCTGTGCCGTAGCCGCCGGTGGCAAGCGCCCCGGTATTGCAGTGGGTCAGAACCGAAAACGGTTTGCTGGCATCCATGTGGGCCAGTGCATAATCCGCCATTGCCAGATTGGCAGACAGGTCGTCCTTATGGATTTGAACCGCCGTTTCGGAGAGGCGCTTTACCGCCTCCTCCAGGGAGTGACATTCTGAGAACACCTGCTCCATTTTCTGCAGCGCCCAGAACAGGTTCACCGCCGTTGGCCGGGAGGCCGCCAGTTCGCGAATGGCCTGCTTGATCTCCGCTTTCCAGTCACCGCCACCAGCGTGCCGGGCTGCAAGAGCAACACCGTACGCGGCGCTGATTCCGATCGCCGGCGCCCCACGCACCACCATATTGCGGATACTCTGAGCCACCCCGGCGGAGCCCTCCAGCGTAATCCAGTGTTCCTGGTCCGGCAGCAGCCGCTGATCCAGCAATTCAAGACTTCCGCCATGCCAGCGAATGGCTACGGTGCCGATAGCACGGTCACCAGATGAAACAGGGGCGCGACTCATTCATTAACTCCTGAGGGTTACAAAACGGCAGTATACCTGTGTTAATACGGTAAACTCAGCCCCCAGGGTAGTTCTCAACCGGGCCGGTCGCTATACTTTCGGGCTACATTTCAAGACAGCGTGGCTCCGTTCCAGGCTGCACGCACAAAGGTAGGGTTAATGACGGCAGACACCATTACCGCAGCGGACATTCGCATCAACGCACGCTGGCTGATTCCCATCGAGCCCGCCGATGTGGTTCTGGAACATCAGGCGGTTCTCGTCCAGGGTGACAGGATTGCCGCCATCGTATCGCAGGACGAAGCGGATGCCCGCTTCCGTGCCAAGGAAGTGATCGACCTTCCCAGCCATGTGGTGCTGCCCGGCCTCATCAATATGCACGGCCACGCCGCCATGTCACTGTTCCGTGGCTTGGCCGATGACCTACCCCTGATGACCTGGCTTAACGACCATATCTGGCCCGCCGAAGGCGCGTTTGTCAGCGAAGCATTCATTGCCGATGGCACCCAGCTTGCCATGGCGGAAATGCTGCGCACCGGCACCACCACGTTTTCCGATATGTACTTCTTCCCGGAAATCGTTGCCCAGCTTGCGCATGACGCCGGCATGCGCGCGCAGATCTGCTTTCCGCTGCTGGACTTCCCCACACCCTGGGGGAGCGGGCCGGATGAATACCTGTCCAAAGGCGAAGCGTTCATAAAACAGTGGCAGGACAACGCCTTCATCATGCCGGCCATTGGCCCCCATGCGCCCTACACCGTATCCGACGAGCCACTGAGAAAAGCCGTAGCGCTATCGGAGGCGACGGGTGCCCCGATCCAGATTCACCTGCATGAAACCGCCTTCGAAGTTGCGGACGCCATGGAAAAGTCCGGCAAGCGCCCTACTGCCCGCCTGGCGGAGCTGAAAGTACTCGGGACCAACACCCAGTGCGTGCACATGACGCAGATTGATGAGTCAGACATAGCGCTGCTCCAGGCGACCGGTGCCCACGTTATCCACTGCCCGGAATCCAACCTGAAACTGGCCAGCGGCCTGAGCCCGGTGCAAACATTCCGCAAGGCCGGCGTCAATGTCGCCATTGGCACGGATGGCGCGGCCAGTAACAATGACCTGGACCTGTTCGGCGAGCTTAACACCGCCGCCATGCTGGCCAAGGTGGTCGCAGACGACGCCTCGGCACTGTCCGCCCACGAGGCACTGGCTATGGCGACCATCCAGGGCGCCAGAGCTCTTGGGCGCGATCATGAGCTGGGATCGTTGGCCGCTGGCAAACTGGCGGACATTATCGCCGTGGATCTCGGCGACCCGTTCCTGCAGCCAGTGTATGATCCCGCCTCCCATCTGGTTTACAGCAACCATGGCCGCCAGGTAAGCCATAGCTGGATCAACGGCGTACCCCAGGTGCAGGAAGGCAAACTCACCCGCATTGACGTCCCGGACCTGATGCTACGCGTCCAGGGCTGGGCCGACCGTATTCGCGAACAGCAAACCAGTTGACGCTCACTCTCTCAGCGACCAGGCAGAACGGCACATGAGTAACCACAACGTAGACCAGAACGAAATCGCCAAGTTCGAGGCACTGGCCAGCCGCTGGTGGGACCCCACCAGCGAATTCCGGCCTCTGCACGACATCAACCCCCTGCGACTCAACTACATCGATGAACGCGCGCCCCTGGCCGGTAAGCGCGCGCTGGATGTCGGTTGCGGTGGTGGCCTGCTCTCCGAGGGCATGGCATTGCGTGGCGCCCATGTCACCGGCATTGATATGGGAGAAGCACCGCTATCCGTCGCCAGACTCCATGGTATGGAAAGCGGCATTGAGGTGGACTACCGTCAGATCACTGTGGAAGAGCTGGCGCAAGACCCGGAACACGCGGGCCAATACGATGTGGTGACTTGCCTGGAGATGCTTGAGCATGTACCCGACCCGGCGTCGGTGATCAGCGCCTGCGCCACCATGCTCAAACCGGGCGGGCATCTGTTCGTGTCTACCATCAACCGCAATCCAAAATCGTTCCTGTTCGCCATCGTCGGCGCGGAATATATGCTCCGCCTGTTGCCCAAGGGCACCCATGAGTGGCGCAAGTTTATCCGGCCGTCCGAGATGTCCGACCATCTCCGCCACGCTGGCCTGGACATCCGCGACCTGACCGGCATGACCTATAATCCGATTACCAAAGCCTACCGCCTGGGGCGGGATGTGGACGTGAACTACATGATGCACGCCATGGACACACGAGAGGACGGTACGCCGTCGTGAACGCCACACCCCCAGAGTCAGCCATGCCAGCAACCCCGTCGACCGTCCTGTTTGACCTGGACGGTACGTTGATCGATACCGCACCGGACTTTATTCGTTGCCTGAATGAGCTGCGACTCTCTCACGGTTTACCAGGCCTGCCCGCACCGCATATCCGGCGCTCTGTCTCCAACGGGGCCCGGGCCATGATCAAGATTGGCTTCGGGCTCGACCCGGACCATCCCGACTACCTGGAAAAACACACCGCGTTTCTCGACCTTTACGAGGCCGGCGTCGCCGTGGAAACCACTCTGTTCGAGGGCATGGACAACGTGCTGAAAAGCCTCGAAGCACGGGGTATCCCCTGGGGCATTGTCACCAACAAGCCGGTTCGCTTCGCCGTTCCGCTGGTGGAAGCCCTGGGACTTGCAAACCGCTGTGCAGCAGTGGTCTGCCCCGACCATGTCACCCACCGCAAGCCGCATCCAGAAGCTCTGTTTCTTGCCTGCAAGGAAGTGGGCGTCGAACCGACAACGGGCGTATACGTGGGCGACCATGAGCGCGATATCGAGGCCGGGCGCAACGCCGGGATGACAACCATTGCGGTTCGGTACGGTTATATCGAGCAGCCGGAAACCGTTGACCTGTGGCAAGCCGACCTTATTGCGGACACCGTCAGCGACCTGGCAAAACTGTTACAATAGCGCCGATGGCAGCACTATTTCAGCATTTCCCAAATGGAGACTCAGAATGCAGGACTATCAAGCACCGGCCGACCTACTGAAAGAACGCATCATCATGGTGACCGGTGCCGGCAGCGGGATAGGAAGGGCTGCAGCAAAGGCCTATGCGGCTCACGGCGCTACCGTCATTCTCGTCGGCCGCACCGTCTCCAAACTGGAATCCGTCTACGATGAGATCGAAGCGGCGGGTCATCCCAAACCAGCCATCGTACCGCTGAATTTTGAAGGCGCCGCGGTGAAGGAGTATGAAGAGCTGGCCATGACCATTGAAGACAACTTCGACCGGATCGACGGGCTTCTCCACAACGCAGCCATTCTGGGCACTCGCAGCCCGATCGAACTGTACGATCCGGAAATCTGGAACAAGGTCATGCATGTCAATGCCACCGCGCCTTTCCTGCTGAGCCGGGCAATGATTCCGTTACTGCGCAAATCCGACGATGCGTCGGTGATTTTCACCGCCTCCGGCGTCGGACGCCGGGCCAAACCCTACTGGGGCGCCTACGCCGTTTCCAAATTCGCCATCGAAGGCCTGAGCCAGATGCTGGCAGAGGAGCTGGATGACGACCGCCACAACGTCCGCGTGAACAGTCTTAACCCCGGCGCCACCCGTACCAATATGAGAGCCACCGCGTACCCGGCTGAGAACCCGGACCAGAATCCAGCACCGGAGGAATTGATGCCGGTGTATCTGTACCTGATGGGTAAGGACAGCCACGACGTGAATGGCCAACAAATAGACGCACAGCCGAAATAATGGAACTGATTTTCTACACCACGTCCCAATGCCACTTGTGCGAACTGGCGGAAGCCCTATTGGTCAGAACGCCCATGCCGGAGCCGGTGCCCGTGGACGCCGTGGACATTGCCCAGTCCGAAAAACTGGTTGAACGCTATGGCACCCGGATTCCGGTGTTGCGCCGTAACGATACCGGTGAAGAACTGGACTGGCCGTTCACCAGTGACCAGTTAATGAATTTTCTTCGATGAGGACAGCCCGACATGTTGATGGTGATATCCCCCGCCAAGACACTGGACTACGAGAGCCCGCTGGCGACCCAAAAGACAACCCAGCCGGACTTTCTCGAGGATGCCTGTGAACTGATAGACCAGCTTAAAGACCTGGAACCCCATGACATCAGTAACCTGATGGGGATCAGCGACAAGCTCGGCCAGCTCAATGCTGAACGCTTTCGCACCTGGCACACCCCCTTCACACCGGATAACGCCCGCCAGGCGGTGCTTGCCTTCAAGGGTGATGTATACACCGGCCTGGATGCGGAACGCTTCAGCGAGAAAGAATTCGAGATTGCCCAGAAGCGGCTGAGAATTCTGTCCGGCCTCTACGGTGTGCTCAAGCCGCTGGACCTGATGCAACCCTATCGTCTGGAGATGGGCACCAAGTTCGAGAACCGCCGGGGCAAGGATCTGTACGCATTCTGGGGCAGCAAGGTCACCGATGAGCTTAACCGCTTGTTGAAGGCTGATGATGGCGTGCTGGTAAACCTGGCCTCTAACGAATACTTCAAGAGCGTTCGCAAAAAGGACCTTGAAGGTCGCCTGGTTACACCGCAGTTCAAGGACTGGAAAAACGGCCAGTACAAGATGATCAGTTTTTACGCCAAAAAGGCCCGGGGCCTGATGTGTCGCTACGCCATCCAGAACAACATCACCCAGGCCAGTGACCTGAAAGGCTTTGACCTGGAAGGTTACCGGTTCAGCGAAGAGCAGTCCGATGCGGACAGCTGGGTATTCCTACGGGATAAGCCGTAAACCGTTCACTGAATCCGGAGACATTAATGAGTGAAGCCGTTTTTTCCCAGCTCGCCATGCTGGTCTTTCTCACAGGCCTGATCGTCTGGATGGGATTCATCGTGTGGGATCTGGCCAAAAAGTCCCAGGCCGGGCGGTTTGGCACCATCATTTTGTTCACCATACTCGGTGCTGGCGTGGTGGGGTTCATCATCAAGACCGTGATGGTGGAGATTATGAATCTCTAACTGCCCAAGATGAGGTTTTCAGCATTGTCACTTTACGGCCACGGACCCGTGGCCGTATCATCCCCACCCTTTTCAGACTCTCACCATCATCGAATAACCAACAAGGATCCGGACCATGTGGTTTCGTAATGCCCGCGTATTCCGTTTTACCAAGCCATTCGAAATAACCGCCGAAGCCCTGGAAGAAAAACTCCAGGAAGACGCCTTCAAACCCTGTGGTCCCCAGGAAACCTCACGCCAGGGCTGGGTATCGCCCATGGGTAAGCACAGCGATCTGCTGGTTCATAGCGCCGGCGGCTATCACCTGATTGCCCTGCGCAAGGAAGAGAAGCTGCTGCCCGCCTCCGTCATCAAGGAACTGGTGGACGAGAAGGCTGAAATGATTGAAGCGGAACAACACCGAAAGGTGCGACGCAAGGAAAAGGACGAACTGAAAGAAGAAGTGACGCTGGAAATGCTGCCCCGGGCATTTTCCAAGAACCGTCGCTGCTACGCCTATCTGGCACCGGCAGACGGTGTACTGGTTGTTGACGCGGGCTCCTCCAAACAGGCGGAAGATCTCGCCTCAACACTTCGCAAAAGCCTGGGTTCCCTGCCCGTTCGCCCGCCAGCCGTGGAGCAGGCACCCGCCTTCACCTTCACCGGCTGGTTGAACGAGTCCATTGATCTACCCGTGAGCATCGAGCTGGGCACCGAGTGCGAACTGAAAGACACATCCGAAGACGGTGGCGTGGTGCGCTGCAAAGGCCTGGATCTTCAGGGTGATGAAATCCGCAGTCATCTGGACGCCGGCATGCAGGTGACCAAGCTGTCTGTCACCTGGGACGACAACCTGTCATTCGTGCTGGACGAGGAACTGGGCATCCGTCGCCTGAAATTCGGCGACACCCTGCAGGAAAAGCTGGACGATGTGGATGCGGATGACGCCGCAGCACGCTTCGACGCCGCATTTTCACTGATGACCCTGGAGTTGGCCAGGCTGATTCCTGGCCTGCTGGAAGCCCTGGGCGGCGAAGACCGTTCCGCGATTGTGGAAGAAAGCTGAACCTGGATATTCAGTGGGACGTCTGTTCCAGGCGTTCCCGCTGCCAATCCTTCTCCGGCTCGTTCAGTACCAGCGTCAGGTCCATTACTTCCTCTTCCGTGTTGTAGTGGATCTCGAAGCCCAGATGCTCAGCCAGTTGCAGCATCGGACGATTGTCCGGTAACACATCACCCACCATCTCCACCGTGCCCTTGGCACGGCAATAGTCGATCATCTTCTGCATCAGGGCCACACCCAGTCCCTCGCCTTTCATCCTGTCGTGCACCATCACCGCGAACTCACAGCGCAGGTTGTCGGCATCGGTCCAGGTTCGCACCGTTCCCAGGGTCTCCTCCCCCTCGCCGTCCTCCCTTGGCGCATTGGCAATAAAGACCATTTCCCGGTCGTAGTCGATTTGCACCATTTGGGCCACGTCTTCACGGGAGAAGTGCTTGCGGTACTGGAAAAAACGGTAACGGATGGACTCCGGGGACTGGAGTTCATGAAACGCACGGTGCGCCGGTTCGTCTTCCGCCAGCACCGGGCGAATGATCACACGGCGCCCGGACTTTGGCAGCACGATCCACTCCTCCAGCTCCCTTGGGTACGGCTGGATAATCGGCCGCCCCGGCTTGTCCGCCAGGTCGATCGCCACGTTCACCGCAACCGTGCCCTGGTCGTTGAACAACAGCGGTGAGATCTCCAGCCCGCGAATCTCCGGAATATCGATCACAATCTGGGACAGAGTCACCAGGGTTTCCGAGACCGCGCGAATGTCCTCCTCGGGCTTCAGGCTGTGTTCTTTCAGCAACTTGTACATGTAGGTACGCCGCAATAGCTCCCTGGCCAGCACCATATTCAACGGCGGCAACGCAATCTGTCGATCCGTCATTACGTTGATATGGGCCCCAGAGGCGCCACAGATTACCAGCGGCCCAAACAACTTGTCCCGGGTGATTCCCACACTGAACTCGATGCCACCGACGTGCTGGTAGGAACGTTGCACCGCAAAACCCAGAAAACCGCTGTCAGGGTAATGTTTCTGGTATTCGTCCATCAGGAAGCGACAGGAATCCATAATCGCCCCCTCACTGTTCAGTTTCTGAACCGTGCCCTTGTAACGGCGCTGTCCGGGGCTGAGTTCCACAAGCGGATGACAGGCCTGTTCATGGATCAGCGTGATGTCCACCGGACGACGCTCCACGGCGAAAACCTCCAGCACTTCCTCCATATCGTCGCAATACATGGTCTCGACGGCATTAATGCCGTAATTCCGGATCACGTCGCGGGCTTCCTGGTTGGACAGATGCGCCCGACCAGAGCGAATGGCATTCACGACGATACGCCGTGTTTGGGTATGGTCGGCCAGGTGGTCGGTAAAGGACTCCGGCGTTTCGGTCAGCAACCGTTGCACACGTTGGTGTCGCACGTGCTGCATGAACGCCATAACGGCCTTCTCAGGGTTGAAGAACGACGGTAAGCCCGCCCGATAAAACTCATCGCGGGCATCCAGCACCGTACTTTGCCCCAACCAGCAGGTGAAGACGTTCAAGCGCGTGCCCTTGGTAGCCTGCACCACCGCATCGGCAATCCGCAGGCTGTCCTCGGTCAGGCTGGGCGCGTACATCACGAGAACATTGGCCACTTCCGGGTCTTTGGCAAGAATCTTGATTGCTTTGGCGTAGAGCTCCGGTGAGGCGGCGTAACCGAGGTCGATAGGATTCTTTCGGGTCCAGTACGGTGGCAGCAGTTCCGCCAGTGAATCAATCGACTTGCCCGACAGCTTTGCCAGTTCACCACCCAGATACGCCAACCGGTCTACCGCCAGAACGCCAGGGCCAACGCCGTTGGCCATAATGGCCAGTGTTTCCCGCCGCAGGGGACGCATTCGTGTCAGCGTTTCCAGCGCATCAAACATCTGCCCCAACCCATCCACTCGCAGCACACCGGCACGCTGCAACATGGCATCGTATATGGGGTCACTCTGGGTCAGCCCGGCGGGCAGCTCGTGGGGGAACCATTCCGATTCCGGCACACGGCCGCTTTTCACGGCAATCACCGGCTTGGTGCGGGAAGCCACACGTACGGCGGACATGAAGCGGCGTGGATTGGGAATATTCTCAATGTGCAGCAATATTGCTCGGGTCTGGCTGTCCTGGGCCAGATAATCAATCAGGTCGTCGTGATCGATATCCATCCCATCGCCCAGTGTCAGGAAGTAAGAGAAACCCACACCCCGGGCGAACGCCCAGTCGATTACCGAACTGGCGATGGTGCCGGACTGGCCCACGAACGCCACCTTACCGGGAATGGCGCCCATGTGGGCGTAGGTGGCGTTCAGGCTGCGGGCTGGCACCATCAGCCCAATGGTATTGGGACCAAGCACGCGTATGCCGGTCTCCCGCGCAGCATCGCGAACCGAATACATCAATGGCTGACCGGTTTTACTGTGGCTCCTGGACATGCCGCCGGTCATCACAATAGCCGTGCGGACGCCTGCCTCGCCCAGTCGCTTGATCATCTTCGGCACGGTATCCGGAGGGGTACAGATAATCGCCAGATCGGGGCTGAACCCCATGCGGGATACTTTCTTGACGCAGGGTACGCCGTGGACGTTGTCGTAATCGTTCTGGTTAACCACCATCAACTGGCCGGGATAACCACCACCGAGCAGGTTCCGCAGAACCATGCCACCGAGGTTGTCTGCCCGTTCCGAGGCGCCGATCACCACAATAGAAGACGGGTTGAAAAGGCTTTCCAGATAACGGGTGCTCAAGTTTCACTCCTTGATTCGAGTCGACCGGGCGTGTGTACACCTTATCTTAGGCGCTTGCCTGACGATGTAAAACGGCTATCTCCGCCATAAGACCAAAGAAACGCAGAAAGCCCGGTCTATCCCTGATAATATTGGACAAAATACAAGCACAACCAGAGTGTTCGGGACCAGTATGACAACGGGATTCTTCTCTCACGACGACTGCATGAAACACAATATGGGGGCGGAGCACCCTGAGTGCCCCGAGCGACTGGCAGCCATCACCAGTTACCTGGCCGACACCGGCCTGGGGCAAGATCTCGACTGGGTGCGACCTGACGAAGCCACCCGGGACCAGTTGCAAGCCGTGCACCCCGAACGCTATCTGAACCAACTTGATCTGATGCAGCCCACCAGGGGGCGGGTGTATACCGACCCCGATACCGCCATGATGCCGGACACCCTGAGAGCCGCCCGACTCGCCGCTGGCGCCAGCATTGAAGCAGTCGATATGGTGCTCAGCAGCCAGCTCACCAACGCGTTTGTGTGCGCCAGGCCACCCGGGCACCATGCCGAACGCAGTAAATCCATGGGCTTCTGCTTCTACAACAACATCGCGCTGGCCGCCATGCGGGCGTTGAACTTTCACCAGTTGGAGCGGGTAGCGATTATTGATTTCGACGTACACCAGGGCAACGGCACGGTGGATATCGTGGGCGGTGATGAACGCATCCTGATGTGTTCCAGTTTCCAGCATCCGTTCTACCCACATTCCCACGTGCATCGCCAGGCGGAAAACATCATCAATACGCCCATCCAGGCAGGCACTCCGGCAGACGAGTACCGGAAGATCGTGGAAGCAGCGTGGCTGAAACGGCTGCAGGACTTCCGCCCGCAACTGGTGCTAGTCTCCGCCGGCTTTGACGGCCACCGACTGGACCCGATGGCGGAGCTGAACCTGGAAGTAGAGGATTACCGCTGGTTGACGGAAATGATCACCAGCGTGGCCAGCGACCATGCCAACGACCGTATTGTCTCAACCCTGGAGGGTGGCTATCATTTGAGGGCGCTGGCCGAGAGTGTCAACGCTCACCTTGAGGTGCTCAACGCCATCCACTGAGATTGCCGCGCGCAATGTCAGGTATTTGGCGTTGCGGCCTCGTAGCCATTGGCTTGCTGCAGGTCCGGCCGTTCGCCTTCCCGCTGAAGGCGAATTGTGGTGCGCCGGTTGTCTGCCGCGCGGCGTGATACCGGGTATTGGTCCGCATGGGCCCTGGTGGTCACGAGATCAGCATCAATGCCCTGCCCGATCAGGTAATCCGCCACCGCATTGGCCCGCTCTTCGGACAACGCGCGATTGTCGATACGGCTACCGCTGCTGTCGGTATGCCCATCCACGAACACCCTTTCCACCGTGGAATCTGCCTGGATGTACATCACAATGTTGTCGAGAAACCGACGGTCAGCTTCAGACAGGCTGGTGCTGCCTGACGCAAAGGAAATGCGGGACCGCTTGATCTGATCGTAGTTGACCGGCAACAGGCCGGCGGTGCAGCTTCGATAACCAGAGAACTGGCCCGCAAAGTTAATGTTGGACACTTTCACCCGAACCAGGCTGCCGTCGTACCAGGACTCACGCGTAACCGTTGGGTCCATCCCCTCCAGCAGGCTCTGGACAAGCACCATGGCGAGGCGTGACTCGAGCATCAGCGGCCGACGACTGTCGTCCACGTTAACCCGACCAAGGGGACGGGGGGCGGTTCCCGGGCGCCATGACGGCGCTTCCATCACCAACTGAGCCTGACCAGGACGCATGAGCGGCGTTTCCGACTCCAGAAAGAAGGACAGCGACTCACCCGCCTTGTGGCGGAATACGGCACGGCCGTAGCCCGGAACCTGATGCACTAAAGTACACTCGAATACGGACTCCGACAGGTACCACTGGCTGTTCTCGATACCCGCGCCAAAGGTGGCGGCCTGCACCGCAACAGAGCCTGCCGTCAGTGCACCAATCGCACTGGAAACCACTGCACCACGCAGGAAGGCGGAAATTCGTGCCATACCATCCATCCGTCAGAAAAGATTCACTACCCTCGTAACGGCCGAAGTCAGTCTTTCTTTAGGACGCCCGCCAAAACAATCGCTGTCGGCTTCTGATATAATTTCGCCAGATTTTTTCTTTCAGGGGTTCACGTTTGACGGGCCCCAGCAGATCCCGGAACCGTAAATGACCGAACAACTGATCATCACCCGTCCTGACGACTGGCACCTCCACGTGCGGGACGGCGACATTCTCAAGGACGTCGTACCCGCCACCGCCCGTTGCTTTGGCCGCGCCATCATCATGCCAAACCTGGCGCCACCGGTGACGGAAGCCGAACAGGCCATGGCTTACCGTAGCAGGATACTGGCCGCAGCCGGCGACACCGGGTTCGACCCGCTGATGACGCTGTACCTCACAGAAACCACTACGCCTGCGCAAATCAGGGATGCCAAGGCTGCGGGCGTGATTGCCGCCAAACTGTACCCGGCTGGCGCCACCACCAACTCCGCATCCGGTGTGACCGACATCCGCAACATTTATCCGGTACTGGAGGCCATGAGTGACTGCGGCATGCTGTTGCTGGTCCACGGCGAAGTCACCGACGCAGAGATCGACATCTTCGACCGGGAAAAGATCTTCCTCAAGCGCGTACTGGCGCCGACCATGGAGGCGTTTCCGGATTTGCGGGTGGTTCTGGAGCACATCACCACCGCCGATTCAGCCGAATTCGTGCGTGACCATGACGGTGACAATCTGGGTGCCACCATCACGCCGCAACATCTGATGTACAACCGCAACCACATGCTGGTCGGCGGCATTCGCCCTCACCTGTATTGTCTGCCCATCCTCAAACGCAACCGGCACCAACAGGCGTTAAGGGATGCAGTGGTCAGCGGAGACCGCCGCTTCTTCCTGGGAACGGATTCTGCGCCGCACTCGAAAGACAAGAAAGAAACCGCCTGTGGCTGCGCCGGCTGCTATTCAGCGTTCAGCGCCATGCCCCTGTATGCGGAGATTTTCGAAGACCTGGGTGTGCTGGACAAACTGGAGGCCTTTGCCAGCTTTAATGGCGCCGATTTCTATGGCCTGCCCAGAAACAGCGATACCATCACGCTAGTGAAAGAATCCTGGGAGATGCCCGACGAACTGCCCCTGGCTGACGGTACCATCGTGCCTTTGAAGGCCGGCGAAAGCCTGAGATGGCGGCTTGTCTGAACATCAGCCGACCAACCGTTCCCTGTTAATCGTTCCTTATCAATCATTTGTGTACCAGGCCGGCAACCCTGGCCAGAGACTCCAGGAGTTTAAGTGACTGAAGAACATAAAGAACCGCATCCCATGTCCCGCCGCTTCCGTGGTTTCCTGCCGGTTGTGGTGGATGTGGAAACCGGCGGCTTCAATCCTGAGAAGGACGCCCTGCTGGAGATCGCTGCGGTCATACTGACAATGGATGAGGACGGCTGGTTGAAGCGGGCTGAAACCCACGTTCAGCAGATCGACCCCTTCGAGGGCGCCAACCTGGAGCAGTCTGCGCTGGACTTCACCGGTATCGACCCGTGGAACCCGGAGCGGGAAGCCGTTCCGGAACGAGAAGGCATGAGCGAGATTTTCGGGCCCATCCGCAAGGCGGTCAAAGCCCACGATTGCAAACGAGCCGTGCTCGTTGGCCACAACGCAACCTTCGACCACAACTTTGTGTTCGCCGCTGCCCTGCGTTCAGACATCCGCCGCAACCCGTTTCATCCGTTTTCCACCTTCGACACGGCAACGCTAGCTGGCCTGGCCTACGGCCATACCGTACTGGCGCAAGCCTGCAAGCTGGCGGGCATTCCGTTCAGCAACAAGGAAGCGCACTCGGCCGCCTATGACGCAGAGAAAACCGCAGATCTGTTCTGTGGCATCGTCAACCGCTGGCGCGAAATCGGTGGCTTCCCACCGCCGCCCATACCGGACGACACAGAAGAGGCACCTTGATAGACAGCCACAAAAAACCCCGCGCGAAGCGGGGTTTTTTTGATCTCCAAGGGCAATACTACCAGTAAATACCCCGCATGATCGCCGCAAAGGCCACCTGCTCGGAGGACACCTTCGGCTTCTCGCCGGAACGGCTGCCGGCAGCGGCCGGAGAGTCCGGGAACATGCGGTAACCCGTGTTCATCACGATCTCGCCCATCTTCGGCGCCAGCGCCTGCATGACCTGGGCAAAAATGCCCAGACGCGTGGCGATGCGCTTGGGACGGTACACGATGGCGTCTGCCACCATTTCCGCCGCTTCGTCCGGTGTCAGCGTGGGCACCGAGTCGTAGATTTTGGTGGGCGCGATCATCGGCGTTTTCACCAACGGCATGTTGATGGTGGTGAAGGTCACGTTGCGATCCGACCACTCCGCCGCCGCACAACGGCTGAAGGTATCCAGCGCTGACTTGGACGCGACATAGGCCGAGAAACGGGGCGCGTTGGTCAACACACCGATGGATGAGATATTGACCACGTGCCCGCGACGACGCTCCAACATAGCCGGAGCAAAACCCATGATCAGGCGAACGGAGCCGAAGTAGTTCAGCTGCATGGTACGCTCGAAATCGTGGAAACGGTCGAACGAGAGCGCCAGTGAGCGACGGATGGAACGGCCTGCGTTATTGACCAATACGTCCACATGGCCGTGATTGTCCAGCACCGTTTTCACGAACCGGTCGCAGTCATCCATGTCGGCAAAGTCACATTGGTAGGCATGAACGTTGCCGCCTCGGGCTTCCAGTTCAGCAGCCACCTCCATCAGGCGTTCTTTCTTGCGCGCGCCAATCACCAGGATAGCGCCGGCATCCGCCAGTTTTTCGGCTGTCGCCAGACCGATACCGGAGGTACCACCGGTGATCACACAGACCTTTCCTTCCACGGTGCCACGTAGGGTGCGGTCCTTGAACAGGTCAGGGTCCAGGTTACGCTCCCAGAAGTCCCACAGAACCGCTGCATAGCTTTCCAGGCGCGGCACGACGATACCGGTGTCCTTGAGGACTCTCTCTGTCTCACGGGCGTCAAACCGTGTGGGATAATTGATAAACGACAACACCGAAGGCGGAATGCCCATGTCGTCCAGCAATGCGGTAGTCAGACGCTTAACGGGCGGCAGATTCTTCAGGCTCTGGCGGATAAACGGCGGCACAAACCCGAACATGCGCGAGTCGATCCGCATCGCCATACGGGGAGCATGACCGGCTTCGGAGAAAATATTGAGAATCTCGCCCACTTTGTACGGATCGGAATCCACCAGATGGAAGCAGTTACCGTCCTCCCCTTTCAGGTGCGCGATGTGGTCCATGGCGTTCACCACGAAATCCACCGGCACGATGTTCAGGCGCCCGCCCTCGATGCCGATCGTCGGCACCCACTGGGGCAGTGCGTGGCGGATTTTCTGGATCATCTTGAAGAAGTAATAGGGCCCGTCGACCTTGTCCATCTCACCGGTCTTTGAGTGACCAACCACCATACCAGGGCGGTAAATCCGGAACGGAACGGTGCAACTCTCGCGAACCACCTTTTCAGATTCGTGCTTGGTCAGCAGGTAGGGATGGTCGAGCTTTTCCGCCTCCTCGAACATATCCTCGCGGAAGGTGCCCTTGAACAGGCCAGCCGCCGCGATGGAGGAAACATGATGGAAGCAACCGGCTTCCATAGCGGCTGCCGCATTGACGGCACTGTGGGTGCCCTCGATGTTCGTGGCCTGCTGGGACTTTTCGTCCGCCCCCATGTCATACACCGCAGCAAGGTGGAAGAAATGATCAACGTTACCCTTGAGCGATTTCATCGTCTTGGCATCGATGCCCAGGTTCGGGCTGGTAAGGTCGCCGATCACTGCTTTCACCCTGGACTCATCCGCGCCCCAGCGCTCCCTCAACGTGTCCAGTTTTTCCTGTGATTGCTCGCGCACCAGAACATGCACTGTGCCACCGCGAGCCAGCAGTTTTTCAACGAGAAAACGGCCGATAAATCCGGTGCCACCCGTCAGAAAGTAATTCATTGATAGTCCACCCTGCTTGTTGCTCAGTTGTTGTCTTTTTCCTTTGTTGTCATCGAGAGTATTAGACCAAAGTCTTATACCGCCGATGCACGCCGGCATTGTACTTAATTGCAACACTCATGTATCGATTTTTTTTAGAGTATTTACTCTGTAAGTTCTTGTTTTAATTAGAGCGTTTACTCTAGTTCATGCATGCAATACACGCCGGAACCTGTTCGGTTAACCGACACGCTGAAATTGAGACTAGCACAAGGTGGGCAGGCTGCCCGCAAATCCTTACCATTACCGGAAGGAAATGAAACCTGACGGTGGCGGTGACATAATCGGAACCTTCAACGGCAGTTTCTGTCTCTATACTCTTTACACACTTTCTACATTTCCCGCACTTCGGAATCCGGAACATGCACAAAGACGATCCCAACGCTGAACGCTACATTGCCATTGCACGTGCCTGTCTGAAGGCCATCAACGACACAGCCGCCGACGCCGGCACCCGGGAACAGAAAATCCAGGCGGTGTATCAGGCCATTGATCACGCCTTTCAGGCCGAATTTGCGGATTATCGCCAGTCCGTTGCGGTGATGGGGACAGTTCTTGAGCGCATCGCCTCTGGCCAACTCGATGCCGATGCAGCCGCCAGCCTGGCGAAGAAAACCCTGGATCAACAACCGGAAAGTACCCGTAACGCCCTGATTCATTAACGTTTCAACGTAAAGAGAGACTGTATGCACCCTGGCATCCATGGATTTGCCCAAGGTTTCCTTGGCCTGAAGCAAGGATTTCTCCTGGCGCTGGTACTGGCCTTCAGTTCGGTTGCCCTGGCGAGCCAGTCGCCCGTAAAAAGCCCGAACGACGACAACCTGTACCGTTATGTGCAGTTGGACAACCAACTGCGGGTGCTTCTGATTTCCGCGCCGGGCTCCGACAAAGCCGCAGCATCCATGAACGTTGCCGTCGGCAGTGGCGATGACCCCGCCAACCGCGAAGGCCTCTCTCACTTCCTTGAACACATGTTGTTCCTGGGCACGGAAAAATACCCTGACCCTGGCGAGTACCAGAAGTTCATCAAAAGCCATGGTGGCAGTCACAACGCATTCACCGCATTCCAGGACACCAACTACTTCTTCGACGTACAGGCCGAGCATCTGAAGGAAGCCCTGGATCGCTTCGCCGAGCAATTTTCAGCGCCACTGTTCACGCCAGAACTGGTGGATCGCGAACGCCGCGCCGTGCACTCGGAGTACAGCTCGAAACAGAAAGACGACAGCCGTCGCTTCTACTCCGTTAAAAAGGCCGTCAGCAATCCCGACCACGCGTTCCATCAGTTTGCCGTCGGTAACCTGACTACCCTGGAAAACACCGAAGAGCGCCCCCTGCGCCCGGACCTGATCGACTTCTGGAAAGCCCATTACTCGTCCAACCTGATGACGCTTGCCGTCTACGGCCCGCAATCGCTGGATCAGCTCGAGGCCATGGTACGAGGCCGCTTCGACCGCATCGAAAACCGCAACCTGAACGCGAAGGTCCACGACGAGCCACTGTTCAGCCCAGGCACCCTACCCGCCCGCGTGCATGCGGATGCGCTGAAGGATATCCGCAACCTGACGCTCACCTTCCCCATCCCGTCTCAGGAAGACCACTACCGCGACAAGCCGGCCAACTACGTTGCCAGCCTGCTTGGCCACGAAGGCCCGGGCAGCCTGTTTGACGTGCTGAAGAAGGCTGGCCTGGTGGAAAGCCTGTCCGCAGGTAGCGGCATGGATACCGGCCAGGAAGCCACCCTGGAACTGAACATGGCGCTGACCCCGGAGGGCCTTGATAATCAGGAAACCATTCTGGAACTGACCTTTGCCTACATCGACAAGGTGCGCGAGGAAGGCATTTCCCGCTCTCGTTTCGAAGAAATGAAACAACTGGCACAGATCGATTTCCGTTTCCGTGAGAAGAGCCAGCCAGTGCAGGAAGTGATGCATCTGTCGCGACAGATGCGGCATGTGGCGCCAGAGGACGTACTCCAGGCGCCATGGATGATGGAAAGCTATGCACCCGATAAATACCGGAACATTCTGAACCGGCTTACTCCGGATAACGTGCTGGTGTCCGTCCTGGAAACAGAACCGAACCTTGAAGACCCCAACCTGACCCAGTGGTACGACGCCGCCTGGAAACTGAAGCCCCTCGCCATCCGGGACATTCGGCAACGGGACGACAACCCCATGGTGTCCAGGCTGGCCCTGCCGCTCGACAACCCTTTTATTCCCGAAGAACTCGACATGATCGACGGCGCAACCATGGAGCAGCCCGTTTCCATGGGGACCGTCAGTGGCATGGAGGTCTGGTACGCCCGGGACACCCGGTTCGAGACGCCGAAGGCCAATGTGTACCTAAGCCTGCGAACCCCGGCGACACGGGCATCCGCTCGCAGCAATGTGCTGTCGTCGCTGTTGGTGGATGCCATCAACACCAACGTGAACGCATGGGCCTATCCCGCCCAGCTGGCGGGACTCGACTACAGCATCTACCCCCACCTTCGGGGCATAACCGTCCGCGTCGGCGGTTACAGTGACAAACTCCACACCCTGATGGCCCGCATCCTGACCCAGGTAGCGGACCCCACACTCACCGAGCAACGCTTCCGCATTGCCCGGCAAAACATGATCGATGGACTGCTAAACAAGGCCAAGGAACGGCCTGTGCAGCAGACCTCTGAACGCATTCAGAGCCTGCTGATCGAGGGCGCCTGGAGTACAGAAGAGAAGCTTAAGGCCGCCCGGGAAGTCACGCTGGATGAACTCAAATCCTTCGCCGAGGCGTTCCTGGCCCAGGTCGACCCGGTGATGCTGGCACACGGCAATATGACACAAGCGTCCGCCCTTAACCTCACCAATCGTATCCATGCCATGGTGCTGGACGACAGTGAGCTGACAACGGTCGAGCGCAGCCGCGTTCGGGCCTTACCGGAAGGTGAAACCCTGTTACCGCTGGAGGTAGACCATCCGGACACCGGCTATACCCTCTATGTACAGGGCGATAACACCGGCTTTGAGGAACGCGCCGTATTCCGCCTGCTGGGGCAGATTATCAGCAGCCCGTTCTATGAAGAGCTCCGCACCAATCGCCAGCTTGGCTATATCGTTTACGCTACCCCGTTCGAAATGCTGGAAACCCCGGCGCTGGGCTTCGTGGTGCAATCCCCGGAAGCCAGTGGCGACCAGATCGACCAAGCGGTGCGGGAATTTTCCAAGGCTTTCAAGGACACGTTATCCAACCTCTCGGAGCAGGACCTGGCGCGAGAGAAACAGGCTGTCATCAGCCAACTGATGGAACAGGATCGGCAACTTGGTGAGATTTCGGAGCGTTACTGGCGTGAAATCGACCGCGGCGCGACCGACTTCAAATCAAGGGAGAAACTGGCCAAGGCGATACAACGCGTGAGCCGGGAAGCCCTGGTTAATACTTTGCAAAAGCAGGTTATTGACCGTAAACAGGCACTGCAGGTGTTCACTACAGCCGAGGCAAAAAACAACGCCAGCGCGGTTGAGCTGTTGCTGCAACGCAGCGCTGTTCCCGACGCCTGATCAGCTCTCAACCTGAGGACTGGCCCGTGAACCGGTGCCAGTCTTCGGGTTCATCCACGTCCCATCGTTGCGGAAGCAACCTGAATGACAAACCCGCTTGCGTAAGGCGGTCACAGGTTTGCGACAACGCCTTTTCCGTTCCCCAGGCCACGTCGGCCAGCATGCCCGGGAGGACCCGGCGAGCACCGATGAGTACATAGCCGCCGTCCTCCGACGGCCCCAGTACCACGTCCACCTCGTCCAGCGCAGCCACGGCTGTTCGCACGTAGTCCGCATCCACGGAGGGGCAATCACTGCCCACAATCATCGCCTTGCCAAAGCCACGCAACCCTGCGTCCAGTGCCTGTGACATGCGTTCCCCAAGGATGTCGCCCTCCTGTACAGCCTGAGCAACGCCGTGAACGTCAAGCCGTTCCAGTACAGGAGCAGCACCCGTGGGCGCATTCTCCAGCGCCCGGTCCCACAGGAACTGGACGGTATAACCACTGGCCACCAGATTATCGAGCACGGCCAGACTGAGCCTGACGTGTGCCGCCATAGCGCCCTCGGCGCCCAGTGCCGGCATCAGACGGGTTTTCACCCTGCCCGCCTCCGGCCACTTGGAAAACTGCATAACCAGCACTGAAGCATCAGGATTGACGGGCATTACGAACATCCGACCGGTAGAGGGTAACAAGGGTTTCCGGCGAGTCGCCGCGCCAATAGCGCCAGCGCAATCGCCACATCAGCAGGATGGTACGCCAGGCACCTTGCTGTTCCCAGCGCCGGCTATCCGTGACCACGGGATCGGTAATACGGAAAGGTCGTGACACCAGTCTCAGACGAGACGATAGTTCCACATCCTCCATCAACGGCATCTCTTCAAAGCCACGCAAGGCCTCGAACACCGGCCGACGCACGAACAGAGCCTGGTCGCCAGTAGCGATACCCGTCAGCCAGGAGCGTTGATTCATGAACCAGGCGATCACCCGGTACAGCACTCTCTTGCCGCTGAGACGCACATCAAACCGCCCCCATGCCTTACGGCTTGCATTAAATTGCTCCAGTGCCGCCAGCGCAGAATCCGGTAAACGGGTATCAGCGTGCAGGAACAGAAGGACATCGCCACGGGCTGCTTGTGCGCCGGCGTTCATTTGCGGCGCCCTTCCACGGCCACACTGGATGACACGGTCACAATGACCCTGCGCCAGCCTGGCTGTTCCATCATCACTGCCACCGTCCACCACAATGACTTCATGGCCCGCCGACCTGAGCGGCTGCAGATGATCCAGGGTGTCGCGAATGGTGGCGGCTTCCTGCCAAACAGGCACGATCACGCTTAAACGCAACGGCTGGGGCGGTGTCTTGGAAGTGTGCTGTGCTGCTGTCTTCAATGCGTCTGCTATCTCCACTAAAAAGCTAAAACCGGCTACGGCGTTGTGCGATACAAACAACAGGCCGACACAACCTCTTGAATCCAAAGTATTCACCCAGCAGGCACCGCATTGCAAACCCAGCGCCTAAATCCCCGCTGCCCCTTGAGACACATCACTCAGCCCGCTATCATACCCGCCTTCTGACGATCAGCCCCCGTAGCTCATCTGGATAGAGCGTCCCCCTCCTAAGGGGAAGGTAGCAGGTTCGAGTCCTGCCGGGGGTACCATGCCAGCAATAAAATCATATGGTTAGAGATCTGCCTCTGGGACTTTGCTGATTCCGGTGTGCAATGACGCAATGAGAGGGCACGCGATGTCCCCTTTTTGCTCATGACATCGAGCGACCATATCGCTCAGAACACTCTCAATCCTCACCAGCTTTTTGATCTTTCCACGCACAGACTGCAGTTTGTGCTCGGCCAGGACACTGGCTTCCTGGCAGTGGGCACCATCTTCCAGCCGAAGCAGGTCGATAATCTCATCGAGACTGAAGCCCAGGTTCTGCGCCGATTTCACGAACGTCAATCGATCGATATCGGCAGAACCATAGCGTCTGATCCCACCGGGAGGACGCTGGGGTTCCGACAACAGGCCCCGCCGCTGGTAATAGCGAATGGTCTCGACATGGACACCGGCCGCCTTGGCCAGCCCACCGATGGTCAGTGGATTTACTTTATTCACCATGCGGGCTTACTCCGTAGTTGACTACGGCATCAGTTTACGTCATCAAACAAGGTCACTAATAGAGCATTTGCCCATGCTATCCAAGGGTTGCCTTGCCTTATCCCGCGCAGCAGGATAGTTGCTTGACATCCTTGGTAAACGTTTGAGCGCACAGCTTCAAACCTTCTACCATCGTCAGGTACGGGAACAGCTCATCGGCAATCTCGTTGACAGTCATGCGCGCACGAAGCGCCATCACCGCGGTCTGGATCAGTTCGCCGGCCTCACCCGCCACGGACTGCACACCCAGTAACCGCCCGCTTTCACGTTCCGCGACCATTTTAATGAAGCCTCCGGTATCAAAGTTGACCAGGGCCCGTGGCACGTTGTCGAGGGTCAGGGTACGGCTGTCGGTGACGTAGCCACTTGCCTCGGCGTCGGCCTCGGATAAACCGACGGTCGCAATCTGTGGCTCGGTAAAGACCACCTCCGGCATGGCACTGAGATCGAGCCGTGCATCACCACCGGTCATATTGACTGCTGCTCGACTGCCACCCGCGGCGGCGACATAGACAAACTGCGGCTGGTCGGTGCAGTCCCCAGCAGCATAGATGTCGGGCACGGTGGTACGCAGACCGTCATCGACTAAAATCGCCCCGCGGGCAGTCTCGACGCCGATAGCCTCCAGGTTCAGTCTGTCTGTATTCGGTGTGCGTCCCACGGCCACCAGCAGCCGATCGGCGCGCAGCTCTCCCACGTTTGTGGCGAGCACGAACTCCTCATTGGTATAGCGGATCTGGCTCGCCTGCGTGTCATTCAGAACCTTGATACCCTCGGCCTGGAACGCGGTTTCAATGGCCTCGCCAACAGCCGGGTCCTCACGGGAAAACAGCCGGCTACGCGCCAGGATGGTCACCTCGCTGCCCAGCCGGGCAAACGCCTGTGCCAGCTCCACTGCCACGACGGACGCCCCGATGACAACCAGCCGTTCCGGAATGGTGTCGCTGGCCAGTGCCGTGGTGGACGTCCAGTACGGCGTATCGGACAGGCCCGGAACCGGGGGAATGGTAGGCCCCGCACCGGTACCAATGAACGCTCTGTCAAAGCGTACCTCGCGTTCCGTGCCGTCGGTTCCAGTCACTGTCAGCGTATTGGCGTCGGTAAAACGGGCCTCACCCTGCAGGACAGTGATCGCCGGATTGTCTTCGAGAATCCCCTCATATTTCGCGTGACGAAGCTCATCGACCCGGGCCTGTTGCTGGGCCAGTAACCGGGGCCGGTGAATAGAAGGCTCGACCGCGGCAATGCCCTCGTCGAACGGACTGGCGCGACGCATGTGGGCCACGTGAGCGGCGCGGATCATGATCTTCGAGGGCACGCAGCCGACATTGACGCAAGTGCCACCGATGGTGCCACGCTCGATCAGCGTGACCCGGGCTCCGCGTTCCGCCGACTTCAAGGCGGCGGCCATGGCAGCGCCGCCACTGCCAATCACGGCAATGTGCAGATCGTTATCACTCATAAACACTACTCCTGTTTCGCCCCGGACTGTATCAGTGTGGACGGGTAGCCCGCGTTGGTCGTGGCCTCAGTTATTGCTTCAACGGAGGTTTTTTCATCGTCGAAAGTAACCGTCGCATCCCGTTCCTCATAACGGACCTGCACAGAACTCACCCCATCGACCCTCTTGAGAGCGGCTTTGACGGTAATCGGGCAAGCCGAACAAGTCATTCCGGGAACCGACAAGGTCACCGTCTTTTGCGACGCCAAGGCAGGCATGCTGAACAGCGTGAACAGTACGGCAGTGATCAGGGACTTTTTCATGATGTATGGCCTCTCAGTAAAATAGCGGTAAGACGAAAGGGAATGCCAACGCGATCAGTACGAGCAACGCGACGATCCAGAAGGTGATCTTGTAAGCGGAGCGCACTTGCGGTACTGCGCAGACCTCGCCCGGCTCGCAATCCTGTGCAGGCCGGTATATCCGACGCCAGGCAAAGACCATCGCCACCAGAGCAGCACCAATGAACCACGGCCGGTAAGGCTCCAGAGCGGCCAGGTTGCCGATCCAGGCACCGGAAACACCAAGGGCGATCAGGACCAGGGGGCCAAGACAGCAGGCCGATGCGAGCACTGCTGCGACCCCGCCTGCGATTAACGAACCGCGACCGGATTTGGGCTCTGCTTTCAACTCTGACATTACGACGGTTCCTTTCACGGCTCTGCTGATTACCTCCAAAATACTTCCGTAGCCGGCTACGGAGTCAAGCTCTTCACTCTTATAGAATGCTCAGCACTCTTGACCCCGTACCGTGGTACGGGCACTAATGTGAGCTGAGAGTTCGTGAGGTGAGGATTCCGCCATGACTGACATGACCATTGGCAAAGTGGCTGACGTGGTGGGTGTCGGTGTCGAGACGATTCGTTTTTACGAACGCCGCAAGCTCATCGAGCAGCCACCACGTCCCAGGGAAGGTGGCTATCGTATTTACTCGGACACCACGGTAAAGCGACTGCATTTTATTCGTCGAGCGCAAGAGCTGGGCTTCTCACTGCGTGAGATCGCTGAGCTGCTCGCGTTGCGTGATGCCGAAAGCAACCAGGCAGACGCAAGTGATGTACGCCAGCGGGCGATGGCAAAGCTGCACGACGTAGACCAGAAAATTGACCAGTTACGGCGAATCCGCCAGGGGCTGGCGGCACTTGTGGACTGTTGTCCCGGACAGGGGCCGTTGCAGTGTTGTTCCATATTTGACGCCCTGGAGCAGAATGCGGGGCCTACAGGCGGGCCGATCATAAGTGAGGAGACAGACATGCAGACAATCAGGCTTTCAATCGGCGGCATGCACTGCGGTGGGTGCGAGGAAATTGTTCGTCATGTTCTCGAACAGCAAACCGGCGTCAAGGGGTGTTCCGTCTCCCATGAAAGCGGTGAAGCCCGGGTGGCAGTTGACGAATCAAGGATTTCGGACGAACAACTTGCGGAGGCTGTGCGTGGTGCGGGGTACTCCGCAAACATCATGAACACGACAGAATAACCCCTTGGAATTCTCGGCGGCCTTGCCTCTGGCCGCCGGCCTCGGGTTACTGGCCTTCGTTGAGCCTTGGTCTGCGGGTAGGGGCCGGGCCGAAAGTTTCGGGAATAAATCCCGGCCCGGTGACGCCTTTGGCTTCAGAGATCGTTTTCGACCGGTGCTTTGTTGGCAAGAGGTCTTGCCAGCACATGAGTCCGGCCGAACTTCTTTTAGCCTTTGGAGTTTGTAATATGCGTCCACCGATCCCCCATGCCATCACATCATTCGTCGCCGCAACCCTGCTCAGTGTCAGTGTGCCCGTGAGCGCGGCGGAAAACACCCGCTTTGAGCGCGGCAGCGAGGTGTACAACCAGCAGTGCGCTGCCTGCCATCAGGCTCAGGGTCAAGGCATACCGGGGTCGTTTCCCCCGCAAAAAAACCACACCGCTCAAATGTACAATGCTACTGACGGTATCGGTGGCCGCCGCTATCTGGGGCATGTGCTGCAGTACGGCCTGACCGGCCCCATCAAAGTCGACGGCACAAGCTACAACGGCAACATGCCGGCCTGGGGCGGTGCGCTCACTAGCCAGCAAATGGCGGATGTGCTGAATTACGTGCTGACGGCGTTCGGCAATGAAAAGCGGATTGCTGGTGAGTTTCAGCCCTACACTCCTGAAGACATCGAAGCGATTGCGGGTAAGGACCTGTCCGGCAAGGATGTTTACCAGCTGCGGCAGACCCTGCTGGGCCAATCGCCTGAGCAGTCGCGGAACAAAGCCACTCCCGTGCGGTCGGCGCCCGAACTAAGCCTGGAAAAGTCCATTCGCGACCCTCTGTATGTGGCGGTCCAGAACAGCGGCATCGTGAAAGTCCTACCCTCAAAACAGGCCTGGCCCGGCGTCGCGGGCGCTCACTACGATGCCCTGAGTCCTGATGGTTCCCGGCTGATGGTGTCCGGCTTCAAAACCGGCAATGTCTACGTTTTGAATACCGCCAGCGGTGAGGTGATGGCCAGCGTGCCGATCGGTGAGGTGGCCCAGGGCGTAAAAATCTCACCGGATGGCCGTTACGGCCTCGCCGTGGCGCCGACCCAGGGCGACGTTGCGGTGATCGATATGAATACCCTTGAACTGGTCAGGAAAATTCCAGTGGGCAAGGTACCCCACAACCTCGTTTACAGCGCCGACGGCACACTCGCCTACGTCACGCTGCAGGGCGAAGGCGCGCTGGCGGTAGTGGATATGCGGGCTCTGGAAAAACAGCGTCAGATCCCCACTCCGGGTCTCAAGACGCCTCACAACATTGACATCAGCGCCAACGGTCAACGGCTATGGCTGCGCGACTTTACCGGCAACGTGGGGGTACTGGACCTGGCTAGCGAAACCATGCTGAAAACTTTTAAAGTGGGTAGTGGCCATGGCGGCATCGACGTGGTGCCTGGCGAGCAATACGTCGCAACCGGTGCGATTTCTGCGTCCGTGGTCACTATAATCGACTCCGAGAGCCTTAAAATTGTCAAAAATGTCGACGTGGGCGTTGGCCCCCACGGCGTTCGGGCAAGCCGCGATGGCCAGTTCATTTACGCGTCGGTCACGGCGGATAACCACATTGCCGTTATTGATACCCAGTCCCTCGAGGTGGTCCGCCGGGAGCCAGTTGGAGGCCAGTTCCCCTTCTGGCTCGCAGTACCGGGCAATCCATAAAAAAGTCGGGAATAAAAGGCGATCCGGTGACGCCCTCCAGTAAAGTAACCATAAATAGGTAGCGGGCAGCCCCATGCGCAGCACTGGAAGCAGGCAGCAATTCGACACCCTGGTACGGCCCTGGCGCTACCGCCTGTACGGTGTTGCGCAACGCCAGGCCCCCTCACAGGAAATGGCGGAGGACTGGACCCAGGAGACCTTGCTCCGGGCCTGGCGGGACTTTGACCAACTGGACGATCACGTGGCGGCCTACGCCTGGCTGCTAAGGATTCTCAACCGGGTGGTCGCCGATGACTATCGGCGGGATGGGCGCCGGCAGCAACTGGCTCCGGTGCTGACCACCGGTGACGCGGTGTTGAATGGGTATCCCTGCAGTGCCCCAGGCCCCTTCGATCAGGTCCTGAAAAACCAGAGCGATGCGCAGGTCATGGCTGCGGTTCACGCCCTGCCGGACAGCTTTCGGCAGGTCATTCTGTTGCGGGACTTTGAGGAGCTGAGCTATCAGGACATCGCACAAATTTTGGATCTGGCACCGGGGACGGTCATGAGTCGCCTGTCACGCGCGCGGCGCCTGCTCGCTAAGCGACTGATCAAGGCAAACCCGAGCGCCTTGGCTACCAGCCACACAAAATACACATCGGTGAATCCTCATGAGTGATCTCAAAAACACAAACACCCACGAATGGTCCGACCTGCACGCCGAAATCCAGGATTGGCTGGCGGGCTATGCGGATGGTGAGTTGGATGAGCATCACACCGCCCTGGTCGAGGCCCATCTTGCTGGATGCAAGACCTGCCAACACGATGTCGAACGTCAGCGGATTCTTTCCGAACGACTGCAGATGATACCCACTCCGGGACTGTCCGCCGATTTTGACGGGCGGCTCGATATCGCCCTTGCGAACGCCCCCGCTGGTGGCAAGCGCCCATCCGGTCGTCGCCGCATGACGAATCTGAAACGCTGGCTGAGCAGCCTTCGCCCGTCGGTTGTAATTGGCAGTGGCGGTTGGGCCGTTGCCCTGGTACTGGCAGCGGTACTGCTGATGCCCAGCGTGACGCCGGATAATATCAACAGGATTCCCATGGTCAGTGACGTGCTGAACGATTATCAGCGTGTCGCCCTTGAGGAGCTGCCTACCCAGGCCGGCAACTCGGAAGTGTCTCCGCCATTGCCGTGGGCAAACAGCCGGGTGCTGGCAACCTGGATGACCCGAGTGGGGGGCGAGCCTGCCCAGGCGTACGCCATACGCCAGGGCAACAGCCTAGTCATCCAGTATCGTATCTCGGAGCGCGTGTTCTTCCGGAATCCGGATGTGCGACAGGCGGTGGCCCGAGCCGGCGACTTTCGTACCCGGGCCGATCAGTTGGAGGTGCTCGGGCTACCCATGGAGGACTCGGGATTGCTGGTGGTTGCGCCAGCCGGGAATATGCCGGCGGTGAGCGAATCCACGACGGGGGCCTCCTGACACGCTGTCAACGGCGATTATTTGACCATGAAATACACTGAATCAAAATCAGGTTTGTCACGAATTCACGGCACCGATGACCACCGTCGGCAAGTGTTCTGAACAAACATCAACGAGGGAAAACCATGTCTGTTTTCGATGCGTCTTCAACGTCCCGCCGTGCACCCGAAAGTTCTTTACCGATAAGTCGCCGGCGCCTGCTGCTGGGCTCTGCCGGCGCCATGGCCTCCGTCAGTCTGCTGGGGCTAAGCCCCCTTGCCAGGTCGGAGGAACCCAAAACGCTGCCCGATTACGTGCGCTGGAAAAACGCCAATGACGTGATCGTGCACAGCGCCAACACCATCGAAACCGAGCGCGGCGCCATTGGCAGTGGTGTGGTGACGAACAGTGACAAACTGTATGTCCGTAACAACCTGCCAGCCCCCAATGCTGATATTGTGGCGGACCGGAACGCTTGGAAAATCACGTTGGAAGGCGTCAATTCGCCCCAGACCCTGACCCTGGGTGAGCTGAAAAAAATGGGTGTTGAGACGGTAACCACCGTTCTGCAATGCTCGGGCAACGGGCGAGCCTACTTTGAGCACGGCCCGGGCGGTACCCAATGGGGCACCGGCGCGGCAGGCTGCCTGGTGTGGACCGGCGTACCGCTGCGTGACGTTGTGGCCCGGCTCGGCGGAGTAAAGCCGGACATGAACTACATCACCAGCACCGGCGGCGAGACCCTGCCTGCAGGGTTGGACCCGAAAACCATTATGGTGGAGCGCTCCGTTCCGGTGAGGGCGCTGGATCAGGCGCTGCTGGCCTGGCAAATGAATGATGAGCCCGTGCCGCTGGCTCATGGCGGCCCACTGCGCATGGTCTTTCCGGGTTATTTCGGGGTCAATAACGTGAAATACGTGGACCGAGTCGCGTTTACCGAGGGGCAGTCAGACGCCAAGATCCAGGCCTCAGGCTACCGCATTCGTCCCATTGGCGAAAAAGGCGCGCCCGGTCAGCCGTCGATGTGGGAGATGCCGGTCAAATCCTGGGTCACCGCCCCGCTGACAACGGCCAGCAAGGGCAGGAATCTGATTTACGGCGTCGCATTCGGCGGCATCAATGCCGTTAACCAGGTGGAGGTGTCGGCCGACGGTGGCGAGACCTGGAAGAGTGCCCGTTTCCTGGGTCCGGACATGGGGCGCTACGCCTGGCGGCCGTTTGTGGTGGCGATGGATCTGAGCGCCGGCGACCATCGGATCGTTAGCCGCGCGACGGACACCGAGGGCAACACCCAGCCGCCCACCCGCACCGAGAATGAGCGCGGTTACGGCAACGCCAGTTGGAAAGACCATGGCGTGACCGTCACCGTTTCCTGAGTGTATTAACCCTGTGGTGGTCCGTTGGTCGGGCCGCCTGTTCCCTTGACTGAATCAGGATTTTCCATGTTATTACGCACACTGTTGTTGACGATCTTTGCCCTCGCCACTGGCCCTGTATTGGCGGATGAGCAGCTCGAACTGGGTAAGAAAGTGTTCCTGGAGCAGGCACAACCATCCTGCACGGTTTGCCATACGCTGAACGATGCCGGTTCCGCCGGTGAGATCGGCCCCAATCTTGACCAGCTCAAGCCCTCGGCGGAGCAGGTCAGCAACGCGGTGAAGAGTGGTGTTGGCATCATGCCGGCCTTCGGTGACTCACTGTCAGAGCGGCAGATCAGTGCCGTGGCGAAGTACATTGAATCGGTCACCCGAAAATAGTCCTCCCGCATGCCGGATGACTCACCGCTATGGGTCAGGGTTCATTCTGTGCCACTCAGCTGAGAACCCTTGACCCTGTATCGGGGTACGGGTGTTAATCTGTGGCTTAATTCACGGACGACAGAGTAGTTCCTTGGAATTTTCAGTTGCTTTGCCTCTGGCCGCCGGCCTCGGGCTACTGGCCTTTATTGAGCCCTGCTCCGTAGGCATTCACTTATTGTTCATCCGTTACCTCAAGGGGTTATCACAGCGGATGAAGATTGCCCACACACTGCTTTTTGCCCTGACGCGGGCCTCTTTGATGGCCGTGCTTGGCGTGATTGCCGTCTTCGTTGGAACCGCCTTCACCGGGCTGCAGCAGGGCCTCTGGGCTGTGCTCGGGAGTCTTTATGTGGTGGTTGGGCTGCTTTACCTGAGTGGTGGCACCTCGTGGTTTATTGCGCTGGTGAACCGGTTTCTGCCACGCATTACCCGCATCCCTGGGGGGCCCGCATTAGGCGTGGTGTTTGGCTTGAACGTGCCGGCCTGCGCGGCCCCCTTGCTTGCGGTGCTGCTCGGCGACGCCGCTACCCGGGGTGCAACGGATGGCGCTGTTATCTTCGGCGCTTCGACCCTGATGGTGTTTGGACTGGCGTTTTCAGCCCCACTGCTATTCATTGTTTTTACCGCCCGCGGCCGTCGCTGGCTTGAACACCTCACGCGGCTCGCGGGACGCATGCCACGATGGACCGGTGCCATAATGGTCGTGCTGGGCCTCTGGACCTTTTGGCTGGCGCTGGCTTAGGCCTTAAGACCAAGTACATCCTCCCTGTTTTGACAGCTTTCCCTGTTTGACCTGTTTGATATTCCTCAATCACTTGACTCCGTATCTTGGTACGGGGCCTACCCTTGAAACATGACCTCATTTCATCAAGGGGACGCATCATGAACACGGCAGTGACAACCGCTGACGACGATACCCAGCCCTGGAGTCTGGAATCCACGGCGGACCCCGACATTCAACGGGTCAAGGCCCATATCGGTGGACTGCACTGCTCGCTGTGTACCGGCACGATTGAAAGCGCGCTGGGCAAGAAATCCGGCGTGCGTCGGGTTGCGGTGAGTCTGACTCACGAGCAGGCGCTGGTGGAGTTCGACTCTCGGGAGAACAGCGCCGAGGTTCTGATGGGTACCTTGCAGCAGATCGGCTACACCCTGAGCGACCCGCGCAAGGTGGAACCGTTCGAACGCCAGGAGCAAGCGCTGGCGATTGAACGCAATCGGTTTGTCGTCGCCCTGGCCATGAGCCTGGCAGCGGTCGGACTGATCGTGGATTTTACCTCGGCCTGGACCTTCGGGCTTTCCGCGCTGGTGTACGTCAGCCTGGTTCTGTTCGGCTTCGCGGTGCTGCGCGGCCAGGGTAGGTCAGCCGCGCTCACGGGCACGGCCTTGTTGGCGGCTGGCGGACTGGCCTTCCTTGCGCTACGCACCGCCGGCGTTTTGGGCGGCCATGAGCCATTGGCCGTCGGTGCGCTGGCACTGGGTATGGTGTTTGGCGTGGCACGGCAAATGTTGAACATGGCCTTTCAGGCGTTACGCCGTGGCATCCTCAACCAGCACGTACTGGTGGAAATCGGTGCCTTCGCAGGGCTGACCGGGGGCGCCATCGGCCTGATCGTATCGCCCGAAGGTTATCCCACGGCGGCGTTTTTCGCCGTCTCCGTCATGGTACTGACCTATCATCTGTTCTCCGAATGGCTGTCGCTGATCGTCAAGACCCGCAGCTCGCAATCGGTCAAGCGGTTGCTGGACCTGCAGCCGGAGACGGCGCGCGTCGTCACCGAGGACGGTGAGCGTGACATGCTCGCAGACCAGGTTGAGGTTGGTATGCGGGTACGTATTAGGCCCGGAGAACGCATTCCCCTGGACGGCGAGGTGGTTGAAGGCGGTTCGGCCGTGGACGAGTCCCTGATCACGGGCGAGCCGCTACCGGTGGAGAAAACCACTGGCGATACCGTCGTGGGCGGCGCCATCAACGGCTCCGGCACCCTTCTTCTGCAGGTAACGGCCATCGGCAGCGAAAGCTTTCTCCAGCAAGTGATCAGCAGCATTGAGGATGCGCGTGCACTCAAGCCGGGATTGCTGCACCTGGTGGATCGCGTGCTGCGGATCTATACGCCGGCCGTGCTGATCATATCGGCGCTCGCCTTTGGCTTCTGGTCGGTCGGCCCTGTACTGATTGGCGGCGAGCCGGCCCTCGAACGAGCCGTTTTTGCCGCCCTGACAGTGCTGGTCATGGGTTATCCCTGCGCCGTGGGCATCTCAGCACCCCTATCCATCGTACGTGGCGCAGGAGAAGCTGCGGACAAGGGCGTACTGATGCGCACCGGCGAGGCTTTTCAGGCCCTGCGCAAAGTGAACAAGGTGGTGTTCGACAAGACCGGCACTCTCACCGAGGGCCGTCCCGCTGTACGCTCTCTGTACAGTGTGGATGGCAACGACGATGCGCTGCTGGCGCTGGCTGCAGCCGTGGAGGCGGTCTCGGAGCACCCGCTGGGGCGGGCCGTCGTTGAAGCGGCACTTGAAAGAAATGTGGACTTCCCCGAGATCGCCGATTTTCAGGCCGAATCCGGTCGTGGTGTCACCGCGCAGGTGAATGGCAAGCAGGTACTGGTGGGCAGCCCGCGTTTTGCCGAAGCGGCTGGCGTGGAAATGACATCCGTTGCCGATGCAGTGGAAGCGGACGAGGCCCAGGGCCGTACGGTAATCGTGGTGGCCCGCGATGGCACTTTGTTGGGCACCATCGCACTCGGTGACGCTCTGCGACCCGATGCCGCCGGCACCATAGCCAGCTTGCAGTCGATGGGCATCCGCACCGCCCTGTTGACGGGCGATAACGAACGCACTGCCCGCCACATCGCGCAACAGGCCGGTATTGATGAGGTGCATGCTGGCGTGCTGCCTGAACAGAAAGCGGACCGGCTGCGAACCATGCAGCAAAGCCAGCGGGTCGCCATGGTCGGCGACGGCATCAATGACGCCCCCGCCCTGATGCAGGCGGATGTGGGTATTGCCATGGGTGGCGGCACGGACATCGCCATTGACGCCGCCGACATTATCATCCTCAACAGCCGGGTGGACGCCGTGGTGACGGCAATAGACATCAGCCGTTGGGGCTATCGCAAAATGCTCCAGAACGTCAGCCTGGCCTTTTTGTTCAACGGTATCGGCATTCCGCTGGCCAGTACGGGGCTGATTTACCCGGTCTGGGCGATGGTGGCCATGGCAGCCAGCGTGACAGCCATTTTCATTAATTCATTGTGGCAACGCCCGGCATTGTTTTTCGATACGGTCGCGAGCGTGAATAATTGACCAACTCGTTTGTAAGCTACCCCCTGAAAAGAGGATTCGTCATGTTTAAAAAATGGTTCCTGATGTTAGCGGCGTTGGTGTTCAGCGTTGCCGCGCTGGCCGCCGACAAAAGCTACGTATTGGGCGTGGACGGCCTGGCCTGTCCCTTCTGTGCCTATGGCATCGAGAAACGTCTGAATAAAGTGGATGGCGTCACCGGCGTGGAGGTGGACATCGGAAAAAGTACGGTGCGTGTCACCCTTCAGGAGGGCAAGCCTTTCTCTGAGGAGCGGGCACGTCAGGCTGTTGAAGAGGCCGGCTTCACGCTGCGCTCATACTCAGAGGCCGAAGGTGAAACAGGAGGCAGTGATGCGAAATAACAACCAGTCAATAGGCTTGTCCCTGCTGGTCGGTGCTCTGGTACTGACCGGTGTGCCCTCGGCACAAGCCGCACCCAACACCTTCAACACGGCTCTGCCCGTGCCCCAGGGTGAAACCATCTGGCGGGAGCAACTGGTCTTACGAGAGCGTTCCGATGATGGGCCCATGGATCGAGAGGTCTCGGTCCAGGCTCTGGGCAGTGTCCTGGGTTATGGCATAACCTCGAAGCTGGCGGTGTTCGGCGTTGTCCCTTACTTTTTCAACAAGACACTGGACGTCACCACGCCCATGGGCCGGATTGAGCGCGATACCGGCGGCATCGGCGACGTTTCGTTGTTCGGGCGTTACACGGCTTACCAGGACGACTTCACCGGCGGCACCTTCCGGGTCGCGCCGATTTTCGGGCTCACTGCACCAACCGGGGACAGTGACGACCGCGATCGTTTCGGCGAACTGCCACGTCCATTGCAGGTTGGTGACGGAGCCTGGGATGGGTTTGGCGGCGTGGTGGCCACCTATCAGACTTTGCAGTACCAAATGGACGCGCAGTTGCTCTACCGCGAAAACGGGCGCCACGACGGCTTCGCCCACGGCGACGAGACCCGTCTCGACGCCTCACTGCAATACCGGGTCTGGCCGCTTAGCCTTGAAGGCATCTCCGGCACACCAGGCTTCACCTATGCCCTGCTTGAATCCAGTTTCGTTCACCGCGAGCGCAACGAAATTGGCAGTGGTACCGATGCCAATTCCGGTGGTACCCAATGGCTGCTGGCGCCGGGTGTGCAATACATCACCCGGCGTTGGGTCGTCGAGGGCACGGTACAACTGCCGGTGGCCGAAGATCCCAATGGTGATGCCATTCAGGACGATTACATCGTGCGCGTTGGCTTTCGCCGCAATTTCTAGGGATTGAGGGCAGCATGAAAAAAATCGCCAAGTGGTCAGGCTGCAGTATGTTGGGCCTTCTGATTGCGATCACGTTAATCGGTTGCGCAGGCGGAGCCATCAACTGGAATCAGGAACCACCGTATTCACTGGTACAGACCTGGGGTGAAAAAGGCAGTGGCCCGGGGCAATTCAATGACCCCACCGGGATTGCGGTCACAGAGTCCGAAGTTTTTGTCTCCGATGCCCGCAACGGGCGTATCCAGGTTTTCGATCACCAGGGGCACTTCAAGCGTGAATTCGGTACACCCGGCGATGGGATCGGTGAGCTCGGGCGACCCATGAACCTGACTATTCACGACGACAAACTTTACGTGCCGGAGTACATGAACGACCGGATTCAGGTGTTCAGCCTGGCTGGCGAGCCGCTGAGGGTCATTGGCGGCCCAGGCAAAGGGCCTGGCCAGTTTAACGCGCCGGGGGGCGTGGCCGTGGCCGACAATGGCGATCTGTTTGTGGCGGATTTCTACAACCACCGTGTGCAGCACCTGAACGCCGACGGCGCTTTTGTCAAACAGTGGGGTACCACCGGCGAGACGGGCAAGGGCGCCGGTGAATTTACCTATCCCACCGATGTGGCGCTCGGCAAGGACGGGGCGCTCTATGTGGCAGACGGTTACGGCAACCGGATTCAGGTGTTCGATACCGGGGGCGAGTTCCTGCGCAAGTGGGGCGGACCTTTTGGCCTGGGCCTCTATGGGCCTTTCAAGGGCTGGATCACAACCGTGACCTCTGTCGCCATCGGGCCTGAGGGCGGTGTTTTTGTGGCCGATTTCTACAACGACCGATTCCAGAAATTCACCGCCATGGGAGACTACCTCACCGCCTTCGGAACCGCGCCGGATAACCCCGGGCATACGGCAATGGCGGTTGATGTCGGCAAAGACGGCGCGTTGTGGAGCGTCAACTTCGCGGATAACCGGGTTGAACAATGGCAGCCTGAATAAGGGCTGATCTGGAACTGGCCCCAAATATTAAACCTGGTCATATGTGATGAAACAAGAGGCAGTCATGAAACCAAAAAAAAACACACTCACGGCTCTGGCGACTCTGATGCTTGCTTCCTGGGCCGCCCCCAACGCTTACGCCCATGATCCTGTTTTCGGACTGGGGCCGCACACGCTCTTTAAAGGGGGGCTCGAACTTCACGCAGGGGCGCACCAGGAAAAATCCGACAGCCGCAACACCGAGGCTGAACTGGAGCTCAAGTACGGGATCACTGGCGATTGGGTGGCTGGCATCGGCACAGGATATGGCCGTCTTGAAGAGGACGGGGACACGCAGACTGACCGCACGCCCACGACACTCTCCAGTAAATACCGTTTCTGGAGAAATGACATGCCGGGCGCGCAGGAATCGGCGGCCGTTCTGGGCCGCGTCATTCTGAATGACGGCGACGTGGGACACCACGATGTCAGCCGCCAGGGTGAAGACTACCTCGCTGGACTCACCTACGGCTACGAGGGGCGCAAGTGGTATCGCTGGGCATCCATTCGGCACCGTTTTAACCGCGATGGCGCCAATGGAGCGGAGCGCCCGGATAAAACAAAAGTCGATCTGGTGGGTGGCATTCGCTTTACCCCCACGGAATACCGTGAGCCAGACTGGGTCTGGATGCTTGAACTTAACTATGAACATACCAACCGCACGAACCGCGTTGTTGAAGGGCTTTCCCGTGAACTGGGTGGCGATCAGCTCTTTTTGTCCCCCGGATTGATGTGGACCTACCGCAACTTTGCCGCCAAGGCGGGTGTGCAGGCAGAGATTTACGAAGATTTTCCGAAAGGTCAGGAGACGGACGACTATCGCGCCCTGATTGAACTGGAATGGCATCTATAACTTCAGAGGAGTGACTGAAATGAAAACGCTGTTATCTGTAATTTTTTTGATGGCGCTGGCGACACCTGCATGGTCAGCCGAATACCGATATGAATTGAAAGTGGATGGACTGGCCTGTCCGTATTGCGCCTATGGCATCGAGAAAAAAATACTGACCTTGCAAGGCGTAAAAGACGACAGCCTCGACATCCGACTGAATGAAGGGCTGGTGGTCTTCGATGCTGAAAACGACAAAAGGATCAGCGAAGCCGCGCTGAAAGAACTGGTTAACGATGCGGGCTTCACGTTGCGTGGCCTGGAAACACGGGTCCTCGGAGACGAGGCCCACTGACCAGATCGTGATGGTTCAGTGTCCCGCTGTCCCGGAAAGACTCGGCAAATCCGGAACAGAATGGTCGGCCGTCCCGCCCCGTTGTGACGTGTGTATGCACCCGAAAGACCCGGTTGATCAGGGGCTCGGTAATAACCTCTCCGGGGCTGCCGATGGTTTCGAGCCGGCCGTCCGCCAGAACCGCAATCCGGTCGGCAAATTGTGCGGCCTGGTTCAGGTCATGCAATGACATCACCACCGTCAGCCCGTGTTCACGATTCAGCTTGGACAGCAATTCCAGTACTTCCAGCTGGTAGCCCCAGTCCAGAAACGTGGTGGGTTCGTCCAGCAGCAGAATGTCGGTTTCCTGGGCCAGGGCCATGGCGATCCATACCCGCTGCTGTTGCCCTCCGGACAGCGCTTCTACCGGTCGCTCCGCCAAATCCGAGACCCCCGTCATTGCCATGGCATCGAGGGTTGCGTTGTCGTCGGTGGTGAGGTTGCGCTGCCACCATTTGCGGTGTGGGAAACGACCCAGCGCCACCAGATCCTGAACCCGAATGCCATCGGGAACGATCGGTTTCTGGGGCAGCATGGCGAGCCTGAGGGCCAGTTTGCCCCGGTGCCATTGGTCAACCGGCTGGTCGTCCAGGTAGACCTGACCGGACCGGGCCGGCAACAGGCCCGCAAAGCTTTTCAGCAAAGTACTTTTACCAGAACCGTTGGGGCCCAGCAGGCAGGTAATCCCACCCTCGGGAATGGCCAGCGAGACGTTGTCCACGACCGGTTTGGAGCCATAGGCAAGAGAGAGCTGCTCGGTTCGTAACATGGAGAATCCCGGCCTCAGGGTTGTCGCGATAACAGATAAAGAAAGAACGGTACACCAAGAACGGCGGAAACCACACCCACGGGCACTTCGTAGGGTGTAAACAGCGTCCGGCCGAGTAAATCCGCCAATACCGCCAGCACCGCTCCCAATAGTACACACAACACCAGTTGGACCGGAAGGTTGGCCCCAGCCAGCCGTCGGCTGATGTGGGGAATCAGCAAACCAATGAAGCCAACCGGCCCCACCACGCCCACGGCACTGGCCGCCAGCAGGGTGGCAATCAGCAGGGCAAAGGCGCGCCAGCGGTTCAGGCCCAGGCCCAGAGTGCGAACGTGTTGATCGTCAAGCTGCATGACTTCCAGGGGACGCACTAGCAGGCCGACACCGACCAGACCAATAAGCGTCCATGGCAGCAACGTGTGTAGGTGCTGCCATTCGGCGCCGTACAGTGAGCCAGCCAGCCACTGGGCAACCAGTTCAGTATGGGCGTGGCCCCAGAATGCCAGCGCACCGGTGGTCAGTGCATGCAACATACCGGCAATGACCGCACCGGTCAGCGTCATTTTGACCGGCGACAGCTGGCCATGCCGCATGCCCAGGAAGTACACCGCAAGCGCTGTTACCAGCCCGCCTGCCATGGCAAACAGGGGCAAATACTGAAGGGCAAACGACGTATTGTTGTAGGGATCGGCACTGGACACCAACCAGTCTCCGATAATAAAAGCGACGACCGCCACCAGGCTGGCGCCGGCGGAGATGCCGAGAATGCCGGCTTCTGCCAACGGATTGCGGCTAAGCAACTGTAACAGCCACCCTGACAGGGCAAAATGAATACCAATCAGGGCGCCGGTCAGGGTACGGGGCAACCGTAATTCGAAGACCACTCGCTGCACGTGTTGAGTGCTGTCGCCGGTCAACCCGGCCCACACCTGGGACCACGTCAGGTCCACCGCCCCCAGTTGGACGCCCGCGACGATGACAACAACCAGGCTGAGCCCGCCAGCCAGAAGCAGCCGGGCAACGGGGCCGGCGCCTGGAATCTGCATTCCACAGCGGTCTGCCCGAGGCGTTGTCGTAGCCGGATGGTTCACGTTATGCGCTCCGGGGTGAGGTTCGCGAGTTAAGCAGATAGATCAGCCAAGGGGCCCCAATAAGGGCCGTCAGCATACCGACGGGTAGCTCCTGGGGAAAGGCCAGTTGCCGAGCCAGGATATCCGCTGCCAGCAACAACAACCCTCCAAACAGAGCGCTCAGGGGCAGCCAGTGCTGGATCTGGTTGCCGGCCAGCCGCCTGGCAATGTGCGGCGCTACTAGTCCAATAAACACGATCGGGCCGGTGAAGGCGACCAGCGCGGCGGCAAGCAGCAAAGCCAGCAGCAGAAAAATCAGTCGCCAGCGGCCGACCGACAGTCCCATGGCAAGCGCCAGATCATCATCAAGTTGCAGTAGGCGGAGGGGTCTCTGCATCGCAATCAGGGCACCGAGCGGAAGCAGCAGCCAGGGCAGCACCATCTGGAGCTGAAGCCAGCCCCGCCCCATCAGGCTACCCGCCAGCCAGTAATACAGTTCCGCCGCCTCCGCCCCGGAAACCAGTAAAAGGCCCGTGGTCAGTGCCGTGGCCAGCGACGTGACGGCGATGCCGGCGAGTACCACACGCTCGGGCTGAAGCTGACGGCGGCCAGCAATGGCAAACGTCAGAGCACCACCGAGCAGCCCCCCGGCAAGAGCCATCAGCGGCAGCCACAGTGCGCCCGGCGAACTCAGGGTTCGAAGCGACACCACCGCCAGGGCAGCAGAGGCAATCACGCCGGTGAGGCCGGGGGATGCCAGCGAATTCCGGGTAACGCCCTGCATGACAGCACCCGCAACCCCGAGGGCCGCCCCACCGAGAATACCGAGCAGATTGCGCGGCAGCCGCAGCTCCAGCACGGTGATGCGCGTCAGCAAGTCGCTGCTGCCGTCGATGGCTGACAGCAACAAGGTCGGCGACACCCATCGGGAGCCCGCCATCAGGCCAGCGAAGAACAGCAGCACGAGGAGAAATACCGTTGCCCCGTAGAGGCCCATCGGGCGTATGGCTGAATCGGAACCCGTCATTTGTCGGGTTCCGATGTCAGCAGCAGGCGCTGTATGTCATCCAGGATACGCTCACGGGCAATCGGACCGGCCCCTTCTTTCCAATAGTGCGGTACTTCGTAGACCTGGCCCGTGCGCACGGCCTTGAGATAGGGCCAGATGGGGTTCATCGTGAACGCGCGCTGACGGCTGGTGGGCAACAGCAGAATGGTATCCGGGTTAAGTTCCAGCAAGGCTTCAAGACTGATCCGGTAGCCCAGTGGGATGCCGCTGTCAGGATTCGGCGGCTGGCCCCCGACATTGTCGAAGCCCAGACGCTCCAGCAGCGCCGTCGGCAGAAAATGGTCGTAATAGACGAAGGGAGTTTCACTACCGCTGGTCAGCAGCGCCACTGTCTCGGCAGGCTTTGGTTTGTTGCGGTCCGCGAGTAATTGAACGCGATCAAGAAAGCGGGTGTTGAGTGCACTGGCTTTCGCCGGTGCACCCAGTGCCTGCCCCGCCAACTCAACCCCCCGCAGGCTGTCCTGGACGGTGATCAGGTCCAGGGCCAGCATCGGGGCGATGGCTTCGATCTGGTCACCGTCTTTCTCGGTATAACGGCGAATGGCGATGACAAGATCCGGCCGGACCGACGACAGTACCTCCAGGTTAGGCTGATGTCGGGGGCCGAGCCCCGTAACACCGTCTAACCGTGACGCCAGGTAGTCGGGCACGCCCTGAAGTCCGTAATCGGTGACGGCAACCGGCGGTATTTCCAGTGCCAGTGCGACATCGGCCCCAAAGGTCGAAATCGCAGCGGGCCGGGCCGCCGGTTCGGACAACCGCAGGGTTTCCCCGCGGTCATCCGTCAACCGGATAGTCTCATCCTGCGCCCATCCTGACGCAGGCGACAGCAAAACAACGAGCAGGATCGTTGCGATCCGGTTACGTAAGCAGGCCATCAGAAGTCGAGCTGTGCCTCAAGGATAAAGCTTCGACCCGGCTGGGGCACACGGCCGACCGGGCTGACGTCCACGCCCCGGAAGTAGTAATCTTCATCCAGCAGGTTGTTGACCGCCAGGCCAAGGTTCAGCACACGATCACCGCCAACCGCGAAATCGCGACCGACCCGGGCCGTAACCAGATGGTAATCCGGCAACTCACCGGCACTGCCATTGCTGGTTTCTTCTTCGGTGTTGTCCGCATCGCTGTAGCTTTCGCTGACGTACACCCAGTTCAGGCTGGTGTCCCAGGCCTGGTAGCTGTATGTCGCGTCAGCACTGACCTTATGGGTGGGCGCGTTGGGCAGCTCGTTGCCTTCGTTGTCACCGGACAGCTGTTCGGTGTCGAGGAAGGTATAGCCAAGGCCCAGTTCCCACTGGCTGTTGAGGTTCCAGCGGTTTGCCAGCTCGATACCCTGGTGGCGGGTTTCTCCCAGGTTCTCGAAACGACTGGTCGAACGGTTAAACTGAATCTGATCCTCGTAATCGATGCGGAACAGGGTTGCTGAAGACAGCAGGTCGGGTGTGACTTGCAGGCGGGCGCCCAGCTCGTGGTTCCACGAGGTTTCATTGGCAACCGCACCCTCTCGGGTGGTCTGGGCAATCTGTACCGGCACCAGAGAGCGCTGGCTGTTGGCAAAGACAAACAGATCATCAGACGCCTGGTAGCCTACGGTCAGGCCCGGCAACAACTCCTCAGCGCTGTTTTCCTCGGTGTTGCCACTGAGGTTGTCACGAAAGTCCATGTCGACATCTTCATAGCGCAGGCCCGGTGTCACCGTCAGGCGGTCATCCAGGAATGACACGGTATCACTGATGTAAAATGCCATGGCCCGGGTGTCCAGGTGCCAGTCGCGCGCCACGGAACGGTTACCGGAGGAAAATTCCAGGCGATTAACGTCGAACTCCACATCCTCGCTGACAAATCGTGCACCCAGGGTAATGTCGTGGCGGCCATGGCGAATAGCAAGTCGGGGCTCCGTGCCCAATACCGTGAACAAACGCGGTGAATCCGCAACATGGGTGGAATCCAGCCCCGGGTCCGCCCAGTGGCCGGTGCCGCTGAGGTTTTGGCCGAAGTAAAAGGTGCGGTCGGCATCGTGCACAAAGTTGCGCCACTGGAATTCCATGTTGTCGGCCGGCGTGTAGGTCCAGGTGAAGGTGGCGCGGCTCATGTCCGCTTCGTATCCGTCATGTGGGCGCTGGCTCTGGGTACGGTCCTGCTCGTAGGCTTGCGGTGTCAGGGCGCCAGGCAGCTCGGCATCGACGCGGTAGTATTGCAATTGCGTCGCCAGTTCATGCTGGTCGTTCAGGTAATAGCGGGCGTCCAGGATCAGGTTATCCACTTCGGTATCGGAGTGATCGCGAAATCCGTCGCCGCGCTGGACGTTGGCCTGGAACTGCAGGTCGAGCTTGTCGGTCGCCCGGCCGCCAACACGGTAATAGGTATCGGTAAAGACATTGCCGCTTTCTTCCGCAATGGTTACCCGCTCACGAAGGGTCTGGGAGGTTTCCGCCGGAATCGGTTTGGTGACGAAATTCACCACGCCGCCCACGTTATTGGGGCCATAATGAACGGAGGCGCCACCCCGGACGATATCCACGGCTTCCAGACTCGGCAGGGTAACGGGGAAGAGTGACACGCCAACATTACTGTAGGGGCCAATGGCAATCGGGTAACCGTCCAGCAGAATCTGGAGCCGTTCACTGCGCAGCGGGTTCAGACCACGCACGCCGATGTTGGGAAGAATGCCCGTGCCAGTTTCATCAAGCACTGTGAGCCCCGGAACCGGGCGCAGGGCATCATCCAGATTCAGCGCTCCGGTCGCCTGGAGCTCTTCTTCCTCTACCACTGTGCGGGCCCCGGTATAGGTCTTCTCGGACTCTTCGGTCGGTGGCCCCAGCCAGTCGGCGGTCACATTGATTCCGGGTAATTGGGCGGGCGCATCCGCCTGATCCTGTCCCAAAGCGGACGCCGAGCCAATAGCCAGAAACGACACGGGGAGCATGGCTATGGCAACAGACAGTCGATGGCGGCGCAGTGGCGTTGAAACTTCGGACTTCGACATTGGATTCTCCAGCACGTGTTATTAAATTTGATTGCGCATTTTACTGATAATAATTCGCATTACAATTAAATTTGAATATTCCTACCTGAAGTTCAGCTTCCCGGACTACTCAATGAAATGTTCTTTTGGGTGGGGATGCATCAGAAACGCCTGATGGGAAATATTCCAGGCGTAGGCACCGGCGTAACGGAAAACCACCAGATCGCCAACCCCGAGCGACTCGACATCAACCCGGCGGGCGAACACATCCTTGGGAGTACATAGCTGGCCGACCAGGGTGACGGAATGATTGGCGACGACTGGGGCGGCAGCCTCCCTGTCGTGGGTGGGCAAAATGTCAAACGGATGATCGTGGGCCTGGGCCGCCGGAGTCCGGAAGTGGTGGGTGCCGCCCCTGCAGATGGCAAACCATTCTTCGCCGCATCGTTTAACGTCCAGGACTTCGCCAACATAAAAACCACAGGGCGCGGTTATGAAACGACCACACTCGAACCGGATTTTCCAGGCGCGACCCGAGTAAACCTGAAGCAATTCATCCAGGCCGGAACAAAACCCCGACCAGTCAAACTGCTGGTCGGGCCGGGTGTAATTTATCCCGATTCCGCCCCCGACATTTATCTCGGTAATCGTCAGGTCGTACCTGGATTCCCACGCACGGACGGTTTCCAGATAGTGTCTTATTAACCCGAGGTGGCGTTTCTCATCCAGTTGATGCGACATCAGATGAAAGTGAAAGCCGCGTAGCCTGACTCTGTCCTGCCGCCCGAGCAACGCAAGTGCGTCTGGTATACAGGCTTCTTCCATGCCAAAGGGCGTAGGCACACCGCCCATGGTAAGACGTGTAGAGGGTGTGTCTGCCAGTTCGAGATTGATCCTCAGAAGAATGTCCTGGTGAACCTGCCTGCGGCCGGCAATGTCGCACAGACGCTGCAATTCCAGCAGGCTTTCCACATGGATCAGTTCAACGTTCTGATCGATGGCCTTTTCCAGATCGGATGCCAGTTTGCCGGGACCACCAAAAATCACAGGCGTGTCTGGAAAATGTCGGCGCACCCAGTCCAGCTCACCGCCAGACGCCACTTCGAAGCCATGTACAAAGGGCGCCAAAGCGCCGAGCACCGGTAAGGCGGGATTCGCTTTGGCGGCATAGAACATCTCACAACCGGGCGGCAAACACTCGACGATGCCCTGCGCCCGGTGACGGAGCTCAGGCAGGTCATACACGTAGGCGCACAGCGGGTCACTGTCCTGGCCTTTCAGTTCCTTGATGGCTCGCTGAACGGAAACAGGTACTTCAGTCATTGCACTGCCCTCCCCTGCTGTCCACGGCTCGGGGCAGAGTCATCGCCAGTGGGTTTGGTACCCAGGTGTACTGCGACTCACGATCCGGACGCTTGAAAAGGCGGGTCATCAGGTTGCTTTTGTTCGGAATGGGCTCGCCGGCCAACAGCCTGCCCAGAACATCGGCCGCCCAGGGATCGTCGGTGCCTGCGAGCCAGTTGCGCACTTCACTGGCAAGCGCGTCCCACAACCGGAGTTCGATGTGGTTCTCCCCCCGGGAGAGGCAGGCCACGGCCTGGAACAGGTGGTTCACCAACAGACAGTACGCGATCCGCTTCCAGGCCTTGTCCTGGCTGTAATGAACGGACGCCAGCGTTTGTTCATCAAGGGTATCAGGCAGCCCTCCTGACCAGCGGCCCGGTACCAGTTTTGTTCCCTCCAGGTCACGGACAAAAACCTGAACGGGGTATCCCTCCCGAATACCAACCACCACGTTCTGAAGGTGTGGTTCAAAAACCACACCATGATGGAACAGCGACTCAAAGAGCGGAGGGATGAGTAAGGCGAGATACTGTTCAAACCATCGTATTCTGGCGTCCTGTTCGTTGACGCCGGTGGCGGCAGCCAGTGTTCCGGCGGCCTCCGTGGCCGGGCAGCGACCGAAGCGGTCGTCGCTGAACAGCGCGGCGGCCAGCACGGGTGTTACGCCTGCGTCCAGATACTGTTCGAGGTTGTCCCGTAGAATAACGCCAAAACCCTCCGCGATGCTCCGGCGGTCAGGCTCGGGGTGATCGGCAAAATCAAGGGTCTGGTAGGCTGGCTCGTACAGTAGACGGAATCCGCGCCACCGCGCCAGTGAAGGCGCAAGGTGAGCCTTGAGGGCTGCAGAGAGGGCAACGGCGCTTTCCAGTTCATAGACGGCATTTTTCCGAATGCAGTTGGTCAGCCGGACATGGGTTGAGAATTTCAGGAAGTAGGGGTTGCCCGGTTGATAAAGCGTTCGAACCGACGCTGTTGGGTAGAACCGTGGGCCGGCCTGCCCCAGTGGTAAGATCCGCCCTGAGCGGATAGCGCTGCAGACGATGGGCAGGCGCATGAGGTAGCGTGCCTGCCAGGGGTGCACAGGAATCGTGACCCATCCGTCGGGCAGGTCAAGCCCTACGCTCGCGTCTGACCCGAAGGCCGGCCCGGCAATGTCACCGCGGGTGCGAAGATCGCCCGGATGAACCGCGAAGTAATAGAGGGCAAACCCCGCGCCCATTTCCGGGGAATATTGCAGGATATCCTCCGGGTCGAACCCTTCCCTGGATTTTGGTGCCGGGTGGTAACGGTGCCCGAAACTCAGGGATTGCTCAGACCAGCGGAAAGCGTCCAGCCCCTGCCCCCAATCGGCGGGAACGCGGGTGTATTCGAGAATGCTCCGCATGACGTTCCGGCTGAGAAGAATCTGCCGGTAGAGCTCGCTGTTGAAAGGCTCTTCGAAACGCTGCGACATTTTATGAAGCAGTATCCGGCCCAGTTCCTCGAGCCCCAGCACCCGCCATCCCCTGAGCGCAGACTTGTAGTATGGCGCAGACAGGTAGCGGTAGTTGCACGTTCGTGAGCCTCCTGCAACCAGAACCAGCAGGGAATCTTCGGAATCAGGGAAGCCGATGTGCAGTACACTGGCAGGCTCCAGCGCCAGGCGAACCCGAAGCCCCTGTGGCCAGGACCGGCTCCTTTCGCCGCCCTGAACAGACAGCTCCCCGGAGGGCTCGGCAATATCCCGGCAATAACAATTCAGCAGGGCCTCCATGCTGGCCTGGTCCGCCTGATAGTCGCAGTGCTGATCCCTGAAATAATGATGTGAAGCTGTCAATGACATGACTCTATTCCTCCTTCAAGCGTTCATGATGGTCGATGACGGGGGTGTTGGCCCGGTAGGAGCTCAGGGTGATGGTAAGAAGGGTCACCGCGGCGCCCAGCCAGAGTGGCGCGGTCTGGTTGCTCATACCCGCGGCGACACCCGCGAGTACACCGGCCGCGACACCGGCCCATTTACCAGCGCTGTCAAGGGCGCCAAAGCTTTGGCCCGCGTTTTCCGTTCGTGTGAGACGTGCGGTTTCGGCGTTGAGGGCAAAAAGACAGGTCGTCATGCCCAGCCCCATGACCAATCGTCCGGCGAGAATGGCGGCCGTTGTTCCGGCCGTCGCCTGAATAACGTAGGACAGTGCGAACAGTGTCAGGCCCGCGGGCAAGGTCCACGGGTTACCGAAAAACACGCTTCGTCGCAGCGGGCTGACCAGAATAATCAGGTAGATGGCATGAGGGAGGCTGTAGAGAACTCCGGCCATAGCGGCGGTACTACCCGTTCGTTCCTGGGTCCAGGGAATGAAGTAGGGAAAACTGGCCACCAGCGCGAAATTGAAACCGAAGTAAAGCAACCTCAACCGCAGCCAACTGGCGGATGCCGAAACCCTTTCACGGGAACGTTTCTGGCCACCAGGCCCACCCGAAACCGGATCTGGCGGAGCAAGCTTCCATACCAGCAGTGCCGACAGAAGAGGCAGGATGGCCATATAGAGGTACAGACGCTGGGCTGGGACCCAGGTCATGAAGAAACCGAAAAGGATGGGCGCCAGTATCATGGCCGACCTGGCCGAGCCCTGCATCCAGTTCAGTGACTGGGTCAGGTTTTGACCGCGAGCAACGGTGGAAAGGTATGCGCTCGATGCGGCAAAGGTTCCACCCAGAAAGCCCTGAACCATCAGTGCCATGGCAAAGGTGACCACGCCCGGCGCCAATCCGGCGATTACGAAGGCCACGGCCAGACCAATCTGGGCCCGCAGCAGCGACCAGCGGCGGCCGAAACGGTCCGCTATTCTTCCCCAGAACGGCGCCGCCAACGCCGTGCAAACCGTCGGGATAATATAGAACCAGCCCACCCAAACGGTGTGTTCAACCGCAAATGTGTCGGTCAGGATCAGCCCAAAAAATGGTGGCATCCCCAGCGCCACCAAGGCCGCGGTAAAGTGGCTGAGCAGGATCACCGGCAGAACAGACTGGCTCATGACTCCTGCCCGAGAAAGTTTGGAGCCAGCTTGCCATAGAATTTATTGATGTCAGCGGCGCCGGTGCGGGACTTGCTTTCCAGGCTGCCTGCCCTGAGAAGATACTTGGTATAAAGCTGGCGATCCTCCAGCAGCACCTTGCGCGCTGGCGGAGTATTGACGCCCTCTTCGTCAAGCTGATCGAGGACGCTGATCACCTCTTCACGAAGCACCTTATACCAGTGGCCCCTTGATCCGAGCCCCCGTGCGGCCAGACCCTCAAGGATAACCGCCAGGTTCAGTTGCAGGGTGATGGTGGTAAACATCTGCGCCAGGGGTGTTTCATTATTGACCAGGATGCGTTGATCCCGGAGTTGCGCGACTTTTGACTCCATGGACGGCATCTGGCCGCATAGCCTGTCTGGCCACAGCCTGGGGGCGTCGTTGTCCTTGAAAAGCAGCTGCGGTGGCCGCCCCGGCGTGAGCAGCACCATGGAGTTCTGCTGGTTGGATTCCAGTGCAACGCCGTAGACAAGCCACAGTCGCAGGTGCACCGTCAGCGTTAAGGCAACGTACTGACGCACCCACTCCGTCAGGTCGCCACTATTGAACTCATCCGCCATCATCTGTGCAACGCAGCGACCGTCCGGGCTGTCGGCTAACAGGGAGGCAACGGGCACAATCTGCTGATGGTCAGAAAACCCGCAAAACCGGCGTACAATGCAGCCCAGCCAGGGCAGATCGCCAACGTGCAGGCCTGAGGATTCGTCGGTTACAGAAAAGGTCCCTTTAAGGACCGGGTCCTTGCCGGCTATCTCCTGCAGGATTTGCTGAACCGTATGACCATCATAAAGCGTGCTCGGTTTGACCGTTCGAATGTTCCGGTTGCCCAGTGTGCGAATGGTCAAAGGGACTTTCACGTGGACCTCCGGCGCCGCCTCAAGCTGGAGGGTTCGTACCGACAGTGTTGGCTGAACCCAAAGCGCAGGCGTTGGCGCACGGATGACGCTGGCACCGATTTCTGTGTTCGACAGATAGTCACTCAGCGCGGTGTCCCAGAGATGAGGGTGCACCGGCAACAAGTGGTGGCTGTCAGCAAGCCGGTTATCCAGCCCTACCTCGCTGAAATCCGGCCAGCAACCCGGGAGCTCTCCCACCGCAGTGACGTCCGGGCCGGGGACGGCAAGCCACCGTAACCGGAAACGCGGGGCAAATTCAGGCGCGTACGCCGCCAGTGCCGCCTTATCAAAACCACTCTTGGCGCGGGCACTGGGGTAAAACGGATGATCGAGGAAGGCCGCGAGGCGATCGAAGTGGAGCATGCGTTCGGATAGCCGGGGAAAATCCTTCCAGCTTTGCCCCTGATGGCGGATTTCGTCAAACCACCTGGACCGCTCCTCGTGGCAGAAGGAGGCGTGAGACTCCGCCGTTCTGCACTCATCGGCATAGACCTCCAACTGCTCCCCAGAGTCATCGTGTTCGTCCGCAGTGAGGCACGCCAGAACCTGTTCGTAGTGATTCACTTCTGACACGCTTCCGGCCTGGTCTACGGACTGCCAGATGAGCGGGTCGCCACTCCACTGCCAACGCTGCATGAAGGTTGCGGGATTGACCGGCAACCACAGGATGCCCTGCGCCAGCGTCCACCGTAACCAGGTCGCCGGCGCTCCCGGTGAGCCAGGCACGCTGTCCACCCCAACTGCCTGAGAATCACTCTGGCAGCCGGCCACGTCCTCGCGGATCAGCGCATCGACCAGCCTCTGGGTCAGATACTGCCCGGGGTCTGTTGAAGACAGAGCGGTGTTCCTGGTCATCAGCCTATCTCCCACTCTGCTTCAAGGTCGGTGGCCCATTCGGCCAACGTATTCTTCACCCGGGAGGGATCGCTCGAAAACAACCGCAACACACCCAGGTAGTCCTTGTTTGAGTGAGTCAACCGGACGTCATCACCCACTTCCCTCAACGGCTCAAACTCGGCAATGCCGTCACCGCACGGCTCCCTGCGCTCAGGAGCTGAACGGCGAACCCGCCCGCTGGTTGAAGCACTGAGATAGCGTATCTGCGCCGCCTGCGTGGGCGGGGATAATTCAAGAGGGTTGCCAACATGGGCCTGAAGGATGGCATGGAACAGTCCATGATTCGTCATACGGTCAAGGAGGAATTCGCGGCCATCCCCCACCGTTCGGTAATTGATCTCGATAAGTCTTGGCCCCTTGTCGGTTATCACAAATTCGGAATGGCAGGAGCCAAGGCCCACACCGAAGCGCCGTACCTGCCTGAACATCTCCTGAAGGTGAGGCCTTTCAGGCTGGTAAGGCACCCACGCCGCTTCAAGTTCGACAAAATGGGGAGGCTCGGAAAGCCGCACTTCAAATCCTCCGAGCGCAATCAGGCTGTTTCCGTCCCCAATGGTTTCCAGAGTGTGAACAGGGCCTGACAGAAACTCTTCCAGCAGCAGGGGTTGCCCGGGTTGTTCCTGCCAGAACTGATCACAGAACGATTGCAGTTGCGCAGCATTGTCCAGGCGCCTGACGTTGAGGCTGGCAACTCCCTCCCGGGGCTTGGCAATACACGGGAATGGAACGTCGTCGATCACCTTCCCCAGGGAGGTCTGATCATTCACAGCCCTGAACCAGCATGCGCCATCATCGAGCGCTTTCAGGTACTGGCGCATGGCTGCCTTGTTTTTTGCCCGGTAACAGGTTTGCCAGTCTTTGCCCGGCAGATTCAGGTAGGCTGCGGCCAGGGCGGTCACCGTCTGCAGGTGATCACTGTTGGAAAACACGCCCACGGGGGCCGGGAGTTCTGAGAGAAGATCGAGAACAGACAGCGGATTAAATACATCACACTGGAGAATCTGTTCCGGATAGGCGGGAAGGCCCGGTTGACTGAAATAGTGGTGGTGAGTCGCCGCCTGGTCTGTCAGCAGGATCACTTTCAGCCCCATCGACTGGGCAGCTGGCAGGAATCCCCGATTCAGGGCTTCCGTTGGAACATGAGCAAGAAAAAGTATGGTATCGCGCATAGGAAAACTCTTGTCAGGCTTGAAGGAGAATGGTTGCCTCAGGGAGACGGCGGGCTCGACTCGGCACGGCAGGTCGCAAGGTGGGACTTGAGGTATTTAAAGAGCAGACTGCGGTCTTCTCCCAGGAGAAAGGCTCTTGCTCCCCACTCCTGCCATTCCGTTAATTGGTCAGGACTTCGGGGCAAAGCGCAAAATTCCACTGGACGCCCGCGGCAACTCGCTGCCAGTTCCGCGATGGCGTGATTGACAGACGAATGGAACGGATCACCCGGGCAGCCCAGTGATTGCGACAGATCGACCGCTCCCGGAAGCACCCAGTCAACACCGGGAACACCCAGGATGGCTTCGCGGTTGTCGATGCCTTCCTGATCCTCAATCATGAGCACAATGAGGACTTCCTGGTTGGCCTGCCTGAGGTAGTCTTTCAGCGGGAGGGTTCCGAAACCTGTTGTCCGGCCGCCGGTAATACCACGTTGCCCTGCCGGCGCGTAACGTGCCATCTGAACAACGTCGCGCGCCTCTTCGGCATTACGGATACGGGGAACAACAATCCCCTGGGCACCACTGTCCAGAGCTCGGGTAATCGCAGCACGATCAACCCCCGGCACGCGCACCAGAGGTGTGACGGAGGCACACTCGGCGGCGCGAATCATGTGTTCGAGGGACTCCGGGTTCGTGGACATGTGCTCGGTGTCCAGTATGACAAAGTCATAGCCGGCATGGCCGATCATCTCTACCATCCATGGTGTTGGCACAGCGTTAAGTAGTCCATACGCCGAGCGGCCCTGGGCGACCTTCTGGCGCGTCTGGTTAACTGTCAGCACATAAACTCCGCAATCAATATAATTTAAATGTTAATCATTTTAATTCGTATTTAAAGATATATCGATTCTAAAATCAAGCGCTACGCGGATGACATCGGGTAATGTGAGGGACTGCCATGTTGCCCAGAACCTGGCCTCAGGGGCCGCTAGCCCAACTCCGGGTAACAGGATCAGTGAATAGCATTGCCAGTAATCGTTTCATGGTGACCCCCTAAAGGTTCTATAGGTCACTGAATCCGACAAGTGAAAGGCCAGTTGTTCATAGCTGAAACCCAATTTCTGCCTTAATACCAGGCAGCACAGAACACTCCCTACGTTCAGACCGGTTCGCCCTGCGACCGATACCGAGGAATCGATCAGATCCGCTGCTGGGAATCGTCACAAGATTAACCGCAAGAGCGTGATCGTGCTGGGTGAGGATGGCAGGAGGAGCGCTTACGTATCAGGAGCCATATGCCCGTTCAAACGATTCGAGTATTGGGCAACCATCAGTACTTGCTCCACAAAGGTTGGTCAGCAAACGCAACTCATCTCGCAATGCTTCCAGCTCGGACAGGTGATGTTCAATCTCGGCCAACTTAAGACGAGCCAATTTCTGTACATTGGGTCTCGCATTTTTGGAATTGTCCCGAAAGCTGAGAAGGCCAGCGATCTCATCCAGGCTGAAACCCATCTTTTGTGCCCGCTTAATAAATCGCAAACGGGAAAGATCCTTGTCGCTGTATAAGCGCGCACCACCATTATTGCGGTGAACCCCGGGCATCAGCCCGATTTTTTCATAGTAACGCAGGGTATCGGCGCTTATGGCCAACGCCTGCACGACCTGGCCAATTTTTATCATCGTTCAAATCCGGACTTGACATTCGTTGAGTAAACAGAAGTGTACCACTATCAGGATGCTCCCCCGCAGCGCTTCAATGTTGAGGATGCTTGAATGACCATACTGCTTCAAATGCATTCTTGAGTGTCACTCTCACTACGAGGGTAAAACCCAGCCCAACTAGCGGTTCGACGTTGGATACCTCAGCATCTGAAGAATAAAGGTACCAAGCAGTACGAACACAGTCATTACCAGCGTGATATCAAATTTTACTTCCAGGAAGCTCTTGAACGCTTAGGCGTGGTGGAATCCAGCCAAGTTTTCTGAACACGAGCTCCATGAGGATGCTGACCAGTAGGGAGCCACCTAGCCGCTCGGCTACCAACAACGGCCAGCCCAATTTGCCATAGACCAGAAGGCCCAGCTTGATAACCAGGTTGGTCGAAGCGAAGCTGAAGGCGAACGAGGCCTCTGCGGAGGCGCCCTTTTTGAACAGCGGCTGTGTGATGCTCAGAACCCCGAAAGTGCAGGCGGAACTGGCCACACCGGCGTCGTGACACCTCGCCCGAGCAGCCAACGCACCATCGGGTAGGCGGTCATGAAACCCAGCAGTAACCCACCCCACATGACGAACCAGAACGCGATGGTGGTGGGCGGATAGCCCAGCACAAAAGCCACGACCAGCATCGTGACGCCCATACCGATATCAAAGGCGACGATCGCCAGCGCGGATATCTTCAGCGCCACCCGCAGCCGCGACTGTCTGTGCCGCGTTATCGTTCATACCAAAGTCATTGGCCCGATGGCTGGGTGATTGCGCCCATCGACTGCCCGCCGACCGGTATGATCAGATGTGCGTACGGGGTATTCGCCTTCATGACCCAGGGCGCTCCACTTTGCGGCGTGGTGGGGAATTGTTTCAGATCGGTCGGGTCGGGAACGATCACCATGACGTGCGGGGGCATCTGCATGCCGGTGTCTGTCGTCATGCCATGCAGCATGTAGGTGAGGCCAATGCGCTCGACCTGTGGTGTTTTACCCTGGAAGCGGGCTTTGAAATAGGCACGGGACTGCGAATCCAGACAGGTTGGTGTGTCACCGGTCAGGCCTGCGAAGCGGCACACCCACTCGCCGCTGCCCTGTTGTAGAACCTTGCCCGCCCGGGAAAGCACGGTGGCATGTTTGGTAACCGATTCGGGGCCGGCGCTTAAAAGCGTCTGGATGATGGCTTCATCCGAATCCGCCTGAGGCTTTTTTTTGGGCTGGTCAACCTCGTTCTGATTGGCGAGCGCGGAGGCTACAAGGCCCAGTCCTAAAAAGATGGCCACGGCAGCCACCGATAAACTCTGGTTGACAACATTGCGTTTCATAGCACCTCTCCCGATCTGGATGGATATCAACAATGCCAAGGAAGCTTACTACCTGGAGTCAACTCCAGGTCAAGCCTTTATTTATTTCCGGGAACCGCAGGCGGTATCAAAATTGACCAGGGCCCTTGGTACGTTGTCGAGGGTCAGGGTGCGGCTGTCGGTGACTTGGCCTCTTGCCTCGGCGTCGGCTACAGAGTCAAGCATTCTCTTTCAAAAATAGGGGCCAGGATGTGCAGACCCGCTGCCCAGGAGGTTGTCAAGGAAAAGAACAGGAGCAGTCACAGGTGGGGTCCAGACGCCATACGTCGATCGCCGCTCCGCATCGCTTATTAGTGAGCATCACTCTCATCCATTCGCAGATCGGCGTCCTCAATCTGGATCGTGCAATGGGTAATGCCAAAACTTTTTTCCATCGTCTGTTGCGCAGCCAGGAGCGCCTGGCGACCACGCGCCATGTCCTCGACGACAAGATGGCAACTCAGCGCGTCAAGGCCCGAAGTCAACGTCCAGACGTGCAAATCGTGCACTGCGGTCACGCCAGGCAGATCCATAAGTTGCCGTTCCAGCAGGCCAACATCAACTTCGGGCGGAGTGCCCTCCATCAGTATATGGACGGCGCCTTTCAACAGTATCCAGGTGCGTGGCACAATGAAGAGCCCAATGCCTGCGCCGATGATCGGGTCAGCCAACGTCCAGCCGGTCAGCAACACCACTGCTGCGGCAAGGATTACTCCAACCGAGCCAAGCATGTCAGCCAGCACTTCAAAATACGCACCTTTGAGATTCAGACTTTCCCGCGAGCCGGCGTGCAGCATCTTCATTGACACAAGGTTGACTGCAAGGCCGACGACCGCGACCGCCAGCATCGGCCCGCCAAGGATTTCCGGCGGTGCAAGGAACCGCTGCCAGGCCTCGTAGAGGATGTAGATCGTCAGGAACAGCAACACAACCGCATTGGCCAGCGCCGAGAGCACCTCCATCCGCACATAACCGAAAGTTTTTTCCGGAGTCGCGGGGCGGGCGGCGAAGCGGATGGCCACCAGCGCCAGCAACATTCCGCCTACGTCGGTCAACATGTGTGCGGCGTCAGCCAGCAGCGCCAGGCTGCCGGTCCAGAGCCCGCCGACAACCTCGACCACCATAAACGTCGAGGTCATTGCCAGCGCCCATTTCAGGCCACCACTGTGACGCGCTGCGGCCGTGCCGGATCCTACAGCGGCCTTTTCACCATGCCCCTCGCCCATCTGTGACTTCTCCCGATGCTGGTTCCGTGGAACACAGTTTAGTCAAAAATTTCCGCCAACCAGGATTTGCGGCGGTGGCCACCGTGTTTGCCGCCATGCCTGCCGTGGCCGCCGTACCGGTCGTCATAGCCGCGTTGTTGCGGTTCCGGGGTGCGCGGCGGCGCTAATTCTGCGGCGGTGCGCTCGATGATCTTGTCCAACTCACCCCGGTCCAGCCAGACCCCGCGGCACTGTGGACAGAAGTCTATCTCCACCCCCTGTCGATCAGCCATACTCAGTTGTACCTCGCAGACCGGGCACATCATCTTGCCTTTTGTGTTCATGTTGCTTTCACGCTCCCTACCAGTTTGCAGTTTACCTCTGTTCAATGCCCATCGACCTAGTGTCCCGAAATCCCAGACATTATTCGAGCAGAATTAGAGGGTATCGACCTATTTGTCAAACTTCATATTGATCACTGGATGACGTTGTAAATATTGGCCTGCATGCAAGACCGCAGAAATGACAGCCTACGGCAGTGGAAAACCCTCAGGGCTGCAAAGTGCCCTGGAAAACGCCTGTACGAATTGTCATGCAACGGCTTTGACGCTAGCCCGCCAATTTATTACCTTTAAACCTATAGTTAGAACATTTTACTGTTCAGGACAGAATGCCATGCTTTTTCGCCAATTCTTTGACAATACGTCCAGTACCTATACCTACCTCATTGCATCGGGCCGCGGCCGGGAAGCGCTTATCATTGATCCGGTCAAGGAGTATACGCAAGCCTACCTCGATATAATCAATCAACTTGACCTCAGGCTTGTCCGGGCGATTGATACCCACACGCATGCGGATCACTTCACGGCTCTTGGCGATCTGCGTGATGAGACCGACTGCATCACCACCATGGGTGAATTTACCAACGCCGACTGCGTATCCGAGCAGGTATCCGAAGGGGACCGGATAGATGTCGACGGTATTCGGCTCGAGGCATTGTACACCCCGGGGCATACGGATGAGTCCTTCAGCTTTTACTGGAAAAAGGGCGACCAGCAGGCCGTATTCACCGGCGATGTGTTGTTGATCCGCGGCAGCGGCCGGACTGACTTTCAGGGCGGCGACCCGCACAAAAGTTACGATTCGATCGTCAACAAACTGTTCCGTTTGCCTGACGAGACGCTGGTATATCCGGCCCATGTAAAACAACCGTGACACGGGCCCGCCCCAAGGCGAACTGCATTAGAGGAGAATTTAAATGGATATCAAACAGCTTGATCAGAACTACAGCGTGACGGCGCAACCTGCCATTGCTGACATCGAAGAACTGGCAAGCGCGGGCTTTCGCACTATTATTGCCAGCAGGCCTCGAAATGAAACGGAAGACCAGCCTGACACGGACGCCCTCAAGAGCAAGGCGGAGCAGCTGGGCATGACCTGGTACGAAATTCCTGTTGAGCCGGGCAAGTACGGACCCAAGGATATAGAGGCTTTTGCGAACGCCCTGAGGTCATCCCCGGACCCGGTGCTCGGCTATTGTCGCACTGGCAAGCGTGCCGTTCACTTATGGGCCCTTGCCAATGCAACTTTCTACCCTATCCCGGACCTGATCAGCAAAGCCGGGGCTGCGGGCTTTGATCTGGAACCCATGCGAAATAGCCTCGAAACCCTCAGGAATCACAGTGATCGGCAATGACGACAAATACGCCGGGAGTACGGCACTTGGCATTTGATCTACTTTTCCTGTGCCGATAGCATCGCCAGTAGTACTTTCATGGTGAATCCCCTTCTAGTTTGAAAGGCCGGTGGCCTGCGTTGTTTGCAAGGCTTCGTATCGTGCCCTGGCACTGAACAGGTCGCGGATGACCGTTTCCCGGGTGAGTTTTACGCCGGTAAGCTTCCGTGCACTGTCTATGGCATCTTCCAGTGCACCGGTACCGCTGGCCAATTCATTCAGGCTGGCTTCCCAGTGAGCGCGTTGATTCGGAAGATGGCGTTCGTCAAGGATTTCAAGGCGGCTGTAGCCTGCCTGAATGGCTGCCTTCACGTCGCCGATTGACGCTCGCAGATCGCGATGGGCCTGAGTGGTCTGCCACTGTCGTTGAGATACTTCCGCGGTCGCCCTGCTAACGGCGCTGTCCTGCCGTTGTCCCGTAAACGGGATCTGAATCCCCACGCCCACCGTCCAGCGTTTTTTTTGGTCAGCCAACAAGCTATTGTAGCCCGCATTGGCCGTGAACACGGGTCTTCGGTTGGCTTCCGCAACGTCCAGTCGGGCCCGCGCCTCCGCGGTTCGCGCCTCGGCGGCCTGAACCAGTGGGTGATCGGTTCCGGCCAGGGTGCCCGCTGCCATTGGCATACGAGGAGGCAGAGATACCATCAATTCAGAGGCTTGTGGGCGGCGCCCCAATAATGGGATCAGGTTGGCGGAGAGCCTGGCCTGGTCCGCCCGCAGCTCAACCAGTTGCGCGTCCAGCGTATCCAGTTCCGTCTCTACCCTGAACAACTCACTCTGTGTGGCCTCGCCGTATTCCAGTCGCTGTCGGGTAATCTCGGCTAATTGTTCCACCAGCGCACGGGTCTCGTAGTGCAACTCAATGGCCCGGCGCAAATACCACAAACGGGCATAGGCCTCCTTGACCGAGGCCGTCAGTTTTCTGGTCTGCCAGAGGGTGTCCTGGGTTGCGGCACGCACACCCGCCTCCTCGGCTCCGCGGGACGCGGATAACTGGTCCGGCCAGGGCAGCTTCTGACTGACCTCAAACCGGTGCCCGACCACATTAGGGCCCTCCAGAGTTTCGGGTGCAATACCGTACTTTACGACAGGATCCGCCCAGGCATCCGAGCCTTCCACTTCGGCCCTTGCTGCCTCGATGGCGGCTCGCTGCGCACTCAGGGTGGCGTTGCTATCCAGGGCCTCCGCAATCCACTGGTCCACCGTTTCCAGCGATTCAGCCATTGCGGGGGCAGAAAGGGAAACGAATACCGCCAGAACGGCGTAAATTCCACTGCGTCGAATCATTGGTTCGCTCCTTTTTGGGCGAGCTTCTTCAACCGCGCACGCTGCCAGAGGTAGAAAATCACCGGAATCAGCAGCAGCGTCAGCACTAGAGTAGTAACCATGCCGCCAATCATCGGCCCGGCGATCCGCTGCATCACTTCCGAACCAGTGCCGCCGCCCAGCATGATGGGTACAAGGCCAGCCACGATGGCGGCAAAGGTCATCATGATCGGGCGCACCCGCTGCGCAGCCCCGTGGCTGATCGCCTGGCGCAGGGCATCCGCCGACAGTTTCCCGGGCTGATGATCGACGGCCTCCAGGGCGTTGTGCAGGGACTGGTTGAGGTACACCAGCATCAGCACACCGATTTCCACCGCTACCCCGGCCAGGGCGATAAAACCGACGGCCACGGCCACAGACAGGTTGTAACCCAGCAGGTACATCAGCCAGATGCCGCCAATCATACCGAACGGCAGGGTGCCCATTATAATACCCACCTCGGTCATGTTGCGGAAATTCAGGTACAGCAGGATCACGATAATCGCCAGCGTCAGCGGTACCACCAGTGTCAGGCGTTCCTTTGCGCGCTGCATGTACTCATACTGGCCGGACCAGGTCAGGGAGTAGCCGGCAGGCAGGTCCACCTGCTCCCGCACCACCGACTGAGCCTCTTTGACCCAACTGCCAAGATCCCGACCTGCAATGTCAACCAGGGTCCAGCCATTGAGGCGGGCATTTTCCGATTTGATCATGGGCGGCCCCCGGTCGACCCGGATATCCGCCACGTCGGCCAGCGCGATACGCTGTCCACCGGGCGTCACTATGGGCAGTAAGCGCATCTGCTCCACCGAATCCCGGTAGCCCTGGGGATAACGCAGATTGATGGGATAGCGCTCCAGGCCCTCCACCGTACTGGCCACGTTCATGCCGCCAATCGCAGTGCGTACCACGGATTGAATATCTGCGATATTCAATCCGAAACGGGCGGCAGCCTCCCGCTGGATATCCACCTTGATGTAGCGTCCGCCGGCCACCCGCTCGGAAAACGCAGAGGCTGTGCCGGGTATGTCAGTCAACACCCGCTCTAGCTTTTCCCCTATGCCCTGGATCACCGTCAGGTCAGGACCGGCCACCTTGATGCCCACCGGGGTCTTGATGCCCGTTGAGAGCATGTCAATACGGGTTTTGATGGGCATGACCCAGGCGTTAGTGAGGCCGGGAAGCCTGACGGTCCTGTCCAGTTCCCGGCGCAGGGATTCCGGCGTTACGCCGGGGCGCCACTGGTCCCGGGGTTTAAACTGGATAAAGGTTTCAATCATGGTCAGCGGGGCCGGGTCGGTGGCCGTGTCAGCGCGGCCGATCTTACCGAACACAGTTTTAACCTCTGGAATACTGGCAATCAGCTTGTCGGTCTGTTGCAGGATCTGCCGGGCCTTGCCAATGGAGATGCCGGGATAGGTGGTGGGCATGTACATCAGGTCCCCCTCATCCAGGGGGGGCATGAACTCACTGCCCAGCTTGTTGGCGGGCCAGAAGCCGATGATCAGCACAATCAGGCCACCGGCAAGCATCAGGGCGGGCCGCCGCAAAGCCCAGTCAATGGCTGGGCTGTACAGGAAGATCAGCAGCCGGTTAATGGGATTGCGGTGCTCCGGCAATACCCTGCCACGGATGAAATAGCCCATCAGCACCGGCACCAGAGTGATGGCCAGCCCCGCCGCGGCTGCCATGGCGTAAGTTTTGGTGAACGCCAGGGGCGCGAAGAGCTTGCCCTCCTGAGCCTCCAGCGTGAACACCGGCAGAAAGCTCACGGTGATGATCATCAACGAGAAAAACAGCGCGGGCCCCACTTCACCGGCGGCCCTATACATCACGGCCCATCGGTTTTCCGGTGTCAACGGGGTCCGCTCCATGTGTTTATGGACATTTTCAATCATCACAATGGCACCGTCGACCATCGCACCGATGGCGATGGCAATGCCGCCGAGGGACATAATGTTGGCGTTGATACCCTGAGCGTGCATCACCACGAACGCAGCAAGAATGCCCACCGGCAGGCTCACGATCACCACCAGGGAAGAGCGCAGGTGAAACAGGAATACCGCGCAGATCAGGATCACCACCAGAAACTCTTTCAGCAGCTTGCTGTAGAGATTGTCCACCGCATTGTTGATCAGTGTGGAACGATCATAGGTGGGCACCACTTCAACGCCATCCGGCAGGCTGCCCTTGATCTCCTCCAGGCGTTGTTTAACACCCTCGATGGTAGCCAGAGCGTTTTCGCCAAAACGCATCACCACGATACCGCCGGCCACTTCGCCTTCTCCATTCAGTTCAGCGATACCCCGGCGCATTTGTGGCCCCAGCCGGATATCCGCCACATCCTTGAGCAACAAGGGCTTGCCATTATCGTTGACGCCCAGCGGCACCTGGCGCAGGTCGTCCTCGTTCTGCAGGTAACCGGTGACCCGCACCATGTATTCCGCCTCGGCCATTTCCACGACGGATGCCCCGGTTTCCTGGTTGGCGCTGTTGATGGCGGCATGAATACGCTGCAGCGTGATGTTATGGGCGCGCAGCCGGTCCGGGTCCACCACCACCTGATACTGCTTGACCATGCCGCCAACACTGGCGACCTCGGATACCCCGGACACGGTTTGCAGTTCAAACTTCAGGAACCAGTCCTGAATGGCCCGAAGCTCCGAAAGGTCATGCTGGCCGGTGCGGTCCACCAGGGCGTAGGAATACACCCAGCCAACGCCGGTGGCATCCGGCCCCAGCTCTGGTTTGGCAGCATCGGGCAATTGCCCGGCTACCTGGCTCAGGTATTCCAGTACCCGGGAACGAGCCCAGTACAGGTCGGTGTCGTCATCGAAGATCACATACACATAGGAGTCGCCAAAGAAGGAATACCCCCGAACCGTTTTGGCGCCCGGCACCGACAGCATGGCGGTGGTGAGCGGGTAGGTCACCTGGTCTTCCACCACCTGGGGCGCCTGGCCGGGATACGGGGTCTTGACGATCACCTGTACATCCGACAGGTCCGGTATGGCGTCAATGGGCGTTTCCCTGACGGAATAGAATCCCCACCCAATCAGTATGAGGGTGGCGAGCAATACAAAAAATCGGTTATGAAGCGACCACTGGATAATGCGGTTAATCATGAGCTGAGTCCGGTCTGGTGATGGCCGGGGGCAGCCCGATGGCGCACCCCCGGGCTATCACTACTGTTTCCTGATAGAGGTCACCTGCTGGCCCTTGCCAGCGGGTGCCAGAGTGAAGACAACCTTGTCACCCTTATCCAGGGCATCCAGGTCCACCTCCGGGGCTACGGGAAATCCCATGGTCATGCCCGGCCAGTTCAGCGCCGGAATAGGCTCATGCTTCAGCGTTACTTTGCGATTTTCGGTGTTGATCATGGTGATCACGCCCCGGCTCTGGACCGGGCCAGCGGACTCTTTGGTGTCCATGCCGGACATCGAGCCCATGTTGTTATCGGCCGCTGCCAGAACAGGTCCCAGGGATAATCCGAACACAACAGCCGTCATCAGGTTTTTCAGTTTCATGGTTTTCTCCAGTGGTTACTGCGCGTCTTGCGCGGGCTCAATACGTTCAACAAGATAGCCGTCCGGCGTCTCCCGGAACCCGAAATTGACGGTCTCACCCAGGGCCAGTTCCACCAGATCGACGGATTCGGCAATACCAAAGGTCATGGTCATGGCCGGCCAGCCAAGACCGGGTACCGGGCCATGATCGAGCGTGACTGAAGAACTCTCAGCATCAAGCTCCGTAATCCGGCCAGCGGCTTCAAACAGTTCGGGCGCAGAGCTGTCTGCACCGGCCATGCCGGCGCTGTTCTGCTCCTCGGGCTCCAGGCGCAGCATGGCGGCCTCGAGGCTGGTTTCTGAATCAATCAGGAACTGGGCGGACACCACCACCTGCTGCCCTTCTTTCAGACCTTCGTGAATGACCACCCTGTCCCCGGCTTCCCGGCCCGTCTTGACGGGCACCGGACGAAAATAGCCGTCATCCTCAGCCAGCAGCACGTGCTGGCTGTCGCTTCGCCGGATCAGCGCCGGGCGCGGGATAGTGAGCAGGTCCTCACCGATGGGGGCATCCATGGTGAGATTGACGAACATTCCGGGGCGCAACCGGCCATCCGGGTTCGGAACGCGTACCCGGGCCCGAAGAGTCCGCATTTTGGGATCCAGTTCCGGGTAAACGTAGTCAATGTCGCCATTCCAGTTTGTATCCGGCATGGATGGCGTGGTGAACTTAACGGCCTGACCCGCTTCAACCAGCCCGGCCTGACGTTCAAAAAACTCGGCGATCACCCACACCGAATCGCGACTGCCAATGGCCATGATTTCAGTATCCGGGCGCACGTACATGCCGGCACGAACAGGCAATGCGGCCACATAGCCGGAGCCAGGGGCAAATACGGTGATGCGTTCGCGGACCTTTCCGGTTTTTTTCAGGTTGGCAATCTGTCTATCCGTCATGCCCAGCGCGCGCAGCTTTCCGCCGCCCGCTGTCGCCTCTGAGCCCCGCCCAAGGCGCTCGGACATCAGAAACTCCTGCTGGGCATTCACCAACTCCGGTGAATAGATCTCATACAGTGGTTCACCCCGGTCAACGATTTCTCCCTCTGACCGAACATGCAACACCTCGACCCATCCGGCAATGCGGCTGTGCACCTGAATCAGTTGATCTTCATTGTCAGTGACATAACCCACGGTTCGGACCGGAACAGACACTGCCCCACGGGAAACTGCCCGGGTTTTAACCCCCAGATTGTTTCTGACGGCAGCATTGATCTGAACCCCGCCGTCGTCCCGGCCGCTACTGCTTTCTTCGTAGACCGGCACCAGGTCCATTCCCATGGGGGACTTGCCGGGATTGTCACGGCGGTAGTTGGCATCCATGGGAGCAACCCAGTACAAGGGCTTTTCATCCGCCGATTCACCGGCAGGATTACCAGAATCGGCGGATTCTGACATCGGCATGATTTGCAGGCTGGCCAGCCAGCCCAGACCAAAAGCGACAGCGATCACCATCGCCATCAGGGAAATGCGCATTGATGTTTCCTTATTTGAAGCTTATGGACGCTCGCCCGAGTGGCCTATCGGCCCAGGTGTAAACGTGCGAACTTAGATAAAGACTAAGATCAGACTACTGAGAAATCAGGGGGAGGTGTAAGGGTATCAAGGATAACGCTGAGATAGACTTCTCGGGGGCGAAGAGGGGTAGGGTCGGAAGAACATTGCACTGGCAAAGCCGCCTTCTCAGAAACCAGTGCGGATAGCATCGCACCGCAACTGCCCTGGTTGGCGGCGATAGCACAATCGGTAGACGCCATATCACCACAGGCCATATCCTGTTCGGAAAGCCCGTCAGTGCTGGCGCCCCAACAGTCCACCATGGCCATTTGGCCGAAACGGGCAGGAGGTTCTGCTCTGTCTGCCGTGAATTGCCCGAACGCCAGCACCGGCTGTATTGCCATGATCAGCAACAGCAGGTTAAGAAGGGCTTTAGGCGTTATCAAGCGTGGCAAATGGAGCGACCCAGGTAATTGAGTTTTCAAGAATTCTCGTAATATTACGGCTTGCACGCCACAGGCGTCAAGCGATTAATTATCCCGGCTGGCATCAGCTCCACTGCCGTATTAGCTGCTGGACAGAATACCCATCAGGAGCGGCTTCAGGCAGGCGTTTCCACACGTCAACGCTTGTTCTCATATCGTCACGAAGCCGCTCCAGCTCACTTAAGTGCTGTTCGAGCCGGAAAAGACGATCTGTAAACAGTTTCTTCAGTTCGTTGCTGGACAAACCATCTTCCGTCGTTTGGGTGAGTATGGTTTTGACTTCCTCCAGCCCCAGGCCCAGTTTATGTGCCTCGCGAATAAAACGTAGTCGTCTCAGGTCTTCCGAACCATACACGTAGTAGCCATTTCGCGGGTTTTGCCGTGGACGGAGCAAACCTTCGCGACTATAAAAACGAACAGTGTCAGCGGAGACGTTCGCACATCTCGCAATTTCTTTAACTCGCATAGTAACCGCCTTCCCAACAAATCGGCGCTTGGCCATTTATGCTCTGAGCCACATCTTGGGGAAAAGTTCCTTCCCATCAAATCCGAGCCTGCAATCAGATTGTTGTCGCCTTTAGCCCCTGGCAACCATGGTTCGCAAATGCCACAAGTGCCAGACGGCAAACGCGATAATCAACAGCGCTGCCACGGTGCGTGGCCGGATTCTCAGTTCAGGCAAGCACTCCCCAGTATGATTATGCCAACTCGTGCCCAACCACCACGAAGAATAAACGATCAATAAATCGAATCTGATTCCCGTCCAACTGATCATCGATTTCCAGAATACCTTTCTCAATTTCATCAGAAGTAAAACCTGCCAGATTTGACATAAAACGCGCCCGCAGCATCGCATACCAGCGATCCTTCGGGATTTCGACGCGGTACTCTTCCCTGCTTGTCACCGCACCAAGGCCGGAGGCGGCAATTTCACCGAGAAGAATGTCAAGCTCCGGTTGACTCTCTGAAAAGGCAGTCATCGCCCGGCTGAAAAGGGGAAACTCGGGCAAACTGGGCCGGGTGACCACCAGAACACGACCATTCGGTCGCAAACATGAGCGCATTTTCTTCCAGAATCTCTCACGATTGCGGATGTGATGAATGGACTCCTTGATCAGCACCCGGTCCAGTTGCACCCCGCTGTCAATGAAAGCTTCAGCGGATGCACAACGGGTCTGGATGCCGCTGTATTGTTCAGTATTCAGGAGCATGGCGCCTGAGGGGTCCACGCATATCGCTTCAGATTCCAGCGGCACAGCCTGGCTGAGCAGATGTGTGAAGATACCGGTCCCACCACCAAGGTCTGCAAACCGGCTGTCAGCCTGCATATTCAAATGATTGAGAAGCTTTTTCAGCATCCAGCCCCGGTAATCCCTGGTCAAAAGCCACAGATCATCATAGTCCCGAGAGACTTCGGTAAAAGCCGTCGTCATTGCGCATGCCCCATAAAACGCTGGTAACGCCCTGCGTTACCCTGTGTGTCAACCCAACCCCGAGCGGGACTTGCCAATGAGTTTTGCAAGCCGGCCCATTCGTGGAACAAACCTTGGAACTTCCTGCTGATAGGTCCGGTACTCGTCACCGAACCGCTCAATGACCTGTCGCTCTTCGTGCCGTGCGAGCAGGCTGTAGGCAAGGACAATGACAGGGAACAGACTGACGGAGAACAGCGTCGGCCAGTGCACAATCCCCTCCCCGAACAGGATGAGAAAAAGGCCCGTATACTGCGGGTGCCTCACCAAACCGTAGAGGCCATTCGTTGCAAGGCGACCTTGTTGGTGTGCACGATGAAGTTCGCGCCATCCCTGCAGAAAAATACCGATGCCAGTCACAGCCAGAGTATAGCCAAGCAACATTGAGATAAGCATGCCCACTTCGCCGACACCAAGCAGCGAGGACCAGAGATTCGCGCTGAGGTCGCTACCGTCCAGATCGAAGAACCGCACGAGCAAATAGACAGTGAGAGGGAAGCCGTACATCTCCGCATACAATGCGATTATGAACGCCTGTACCACGCCGGCACTGCCCCACTCCCGCCATGTTCTGGGAGCGAGCCAACGATACATGACCCAGGAGATCAGCACGATCATGATCGCCGCTATACCCCAGGCTCCGGAATGACCAATAGTTTCTGTCATGTTAAGTTTTCCTTGTAAGTCAACGAACAAACAAGCCAAGACAGCTTTTATCTGGCTGTCGCCGCCTCCGCTTTATTGATCGGTTGACGTCTTGACCAGGCAATTAATGCAAGGCCGCCAAGGATCATCGGCAGGGTCAGCAGTTGCCCCATGGTCACCCAGCCGAGGGCGATGAACCCCAGTTGCGGGTCGGGGAGGCGAACAAATTCGACCGCAAAACGGAAAATTCCGTAGAGCAACAGGAACAGGCCGGACGTTGCGCCCATCCGACGAGGGTGGCGTGAAAACCACCACAGCACAACAAACAGCACAACACCTTCCAGGGCAAACTCGTAAAGTGACGACGGGTGACGTGGCGCCGACCCCATATTCGGGAACACCATGGCCCAGGGAACATCACTGACCCGCCCCGGGAGCTCGTGATTGATAAAATTGCCAAGGCGCCCTGCCCCCAGGCCAATTGGTACCAATGGCGCTATAAAGTCCGTGAGTTGGAAAAATCGCAGGTTCTGCTTTCGAGCAAACACCAGAGCTGCAATCAGGACGCCAGTCAAGCCGCCGTGAAAACTCATGCCCCCTTCCCAGACCTTGAACAGCCAAAGCGGATTGTCTGCCAGCTTGTCAAAACCGTAGAAGAGCGCATAACCGACGCGGCCACCGAGAATGACGCCCATCGCGCAGTAGAAAATCAATGTTTCGACAGCGTCTGCGTTCAACCCCAGCCGATGAGCCCGACGACGCCCCAGCCACCAGGCCGCAAGAAAACCGACAAGGTACATCAGGCCATACCAATGAATTTTTAGCGGGCCCAGTGCAATGGCTATCGGGTCTATTTGAGGATACTGAAGCATAAGCTTTCCTGATTTCGTGATTGAAAGTGCGTTAGGGTTTTAATCAGTAACACGTTCCGCTCCATTGGCTGTCTCCTCCAATCGTTGCCTGGCAACAGCGATACCGTTGCGAATGGCCTGTGCGGAGTCGTTATCGCCGAAGCCAGCCAATGCACGGCGCCAGTAACTGATCGCCTGTTCATAGCGGCCGTCGTCAAAGGCCTCGACCCCCAGTATGCCCAGCACCGTTGGCTCACGTGGATCCTTGTCGAGTATTTCATCGACCAGTGCCTGTACGTCATCGGTCAGGCTGCGCCCGACCACAAAGAATTTGATCTGGACCAGTTGGGCCAGTAGTTCGACCTTGCGGCCTTCCAGTTCGATCAGTCGCTCCAGGGCGCCAATCGCCTGACCCGGTTGACCGATCTTCTGGTAAAGCGGAAACAGCAACGACCAGACCTTGGGATTTTCCGGCTGAGTCCCGGCTTCCTCTTCGAGCCGGCCAACCAGGGTTTTCATTGAGGCACCGGGTGTGTTGAGCGCGTCCTGTTGGGCGGCATACAGCGCCAGATCGCCATCGGCACCCAGCCATCGATAGCCGATGATGCTGGCACCTATTACTGCTGTTATCACCAACGGAATCATCAAACGCCCTGACAGGGGGCGCCTGAGAGGCATTCGGCGGCGGGCCTCGGTGTCCTCCAGCAGATTGCGGTCCAGCTCGTGACGGCCTTCTTCAAAACGGGCGACGTCAATCTCGCCGCCATCGCGGGCGCTTTCCAGTGCTGAAAGCCGGCGTTCATAGACGGCCAGGTTTTGCGCCTCAGCATGATCATCGGCCTCAAATCGCTGCTGCCAGTCATGGATCGCCCTTGCTCTTCGCAACGGTAGACTCAGGAACCACAGCGCAAGCAGCAGCAGTATGCCGATACTTAACCAGAGCATAGTCATTCCGATCCCTCACGGTGACGATGAATCAGGGAGGACAGGCGGGTACGTTCCTCCTCGGAGAGCGGCCGCACTCGCCGGTGCCTGCGTGCCCGGACAAAGGCAATCACAACCAGGGCGCCCCCTGCCACCAGCGCTGCCGGCAACGCCCAAAGCAGCCACGTGCGCCCGTCAAGGCGCGGATTGTAAAGAACGAACTCGCCAAAACGATTGGCCATGAAATCAAGAATTTCCTTATCCGCACGCCCCTCACGAAGCATCAGCGCTACCCGCTCCCGCATGTCCGCCGCCACCGGCGAATTGGAACTGTCAATGGCTTGAGCATCACATTTAGGGCACCGCAAAGATGCCGTAAGGTCGCGATAACGCTCCGCCATCACCGGATCCTCGAAATGACGCGCATCGATTGCCGTGTCCGCCATCGACTGGAACGAAGCCAGCAAAAACACGATGACCACACAGCAACGGCTCTTTCGGTTTAGCGCCATTTCTCTACCTCCGCCATGACTTCATCCACCTGGGCGGGCGTTATGTACCCGACGTGCTTGTATCGAACGATACCGTTTGCGTCGACCAGGAAGGTTTCGGGCACGCCATACACGCCAAGCTCGAAACCCAGGTCGCCGGCAGGATCGAAGATGTTGACCTCGAAAGGTTTTCCAAACTCTTCAAGAAACTGTCGCCCCAGGTCACGGGTGTCTTTATAGTTGATGCCCACCATCTGAATGCCGCGTTCGGAGAGCGCCAGTAGCTGGGGCATTTCCTCCTTGCAGGTCGGGCACCAGGACGCCCAGACATTGACCAGAGACACCTGCCCGCGAAGCAGGGATTCATCCACCTCGGTATCAGGGTCCTCCAGCGTTGGGAGCGTGAACGCGGGAAACGCCTGACCTATCAGGGCCGACTCGCGAGCACTCGGGTCCAGCGAAAGCCCCCGGTACAAAAAGAAGGCCAGGCCAAGAAACACCACAAACGGAAGCATCAGCAACAGGCGGCGCATCATGCGCGAACCTCGTGCGCCGGCCTCATCGATTCCCTGTCAGCGGCGGCGGCACGGCGGCGGCGATAGCGACGATCCGCCACGGCCAGCACGCCCCCGGAAGCCATCAGCAACGCACCCAGCCAAAGCCAGCGTACAAAGGGCTTGACCTGTAGTCGCATTGCCCAGCTGCCGTCGTCCAGTTCCTCCCCCATGGCCACGTAAAGGTCCCGCAACAGGCCGGGGTCAAGTGCGACATCGGTCATCGGCTGCCCACGGGCAATGTACAGGCGCTTCTCCGGGTACAGGGTGGTGACAATCCGGCCTTCACGGGCAACCTCGATGGTCGCCGTGTCGGCGAGGAAGTTGGGCCCCCGACGCTCGCCCAGTTCGGTCAGCGTAAAATCGTACCCGCCCAGATCCACCTGCTCACCGATATCAAGCCGCACATTACGCTCCATGGCGTAGTTCGACACCATCACCACGCCCACGATGGTGACGGCCAGGCCCACATGGCCGACCACCATGCCCCAGTATGAAGGGGTCAACTTACGCAACCCCACCAGCGCCGAGGACGCATTTTGGACTTTATCAAACAGGTCGCGCACCACCCCCAGTACCACCCACAGGGCCGCCACCAGCCCCAGCGCCACGGCGACATTCCACTGGCCGTTGTAAAGAAACGGTATCGATACCGCAATCGCCAGTGCGGCCAGACCCGCCCCCAGTAGTCGCCGGAACAGCTCGCGACCGGGCATCTGCTTCCAGCGTGCGACCGGCCCCAGCCCCATAAAGGCACACAGCATGACGGTCAGTGGCACGAACAGGCTATTAAAGTAAGGCGCGCCGATACTGATTTTGCCCAGCCCGAGTGCATCCAGGATCAAGGGGTACAGGGTGCCCATCAGGACCGTGATCGTCATGATGACCAGCAAAATATTGTTAATCAGTAACAGTGCATCCCGGGAAAGCCAGCTAAAGCCCGCATTGGCGCTCATTCGCGGCGCCCGTAGCGCAAAAATCAACAGCGAGACGCCAACCGTTATACCCAGCAACGCCAGAATGAAGAGCCCCCGTGACGGATCATTGGCAAAGGCATGAACCGAGGTCAGTACCCCTGAGCGCACCAGGAAGGTGCCCAGCAACGAGAGTGAGAACGTGAAAATCGCCAGCAGCGCCGTCCAGCTCTTGAACGTGCCGCGTTTTTCCGTGACCGCCAGTGAATGTATCAGCGCTGTCCCGCTCAGCCAGGGCAGGAGCGATGCATTTTCCACCGGATCCCAGAACCACCAGCCTCCCCAACCCAGTTCATAGTAGGCCCACCAGCTACCCAGAGCGATGCCGAGGGTCAGAAAGGCCCAGGCAATGTTGGTCCACGGCCGAACCCAGCGCGTCCAGGCCGCATCCAGACGCCCCTCAATAAGCGCAGCGATGGCAAAAGCAAAGACCACAGAAAAACCCACATAGCCCATGTAAAGCATCGGCGGATGGATGATCAGGCCAACATCCTGCAACAACGGATTCAGATCGGCACCGTCGGCTGGCATGCCCGGCAACAGGCGATCAAAGGGGCTGGACGTAACGACGATGAAAAGCAGGAACCCTGCGCTGACGACACCCAGAACTCCCAGAACCCGTGCCAGCATATCCCGTGGCAACTGGCGGGAAAACAGACTGACGGCAAAGCCCCAGCCACTGAGAATCAGACTCCATAACAGCACCGAGCCTTCATGAGAGCCCCAGACGGCGGTGAACTTGTAGTACCAGGGCAGCATCGAGTTCGAATTACGGGCCACATAGTCCACGCTGAAATCATCCAGAAGAAAACTGGCGGTCAGGCTGGCATAAGAAACCAGTAGAAAGGCAAATTGCCCCCACGCCATGGGCTCTGCAAACGCCATCCACAACGGGCGCCGGGTGGCAGCTCCCAGCAGGGGCACGGTCGCCTGAAGCAGCGACAGGCAAAGTGCAATCAATAACGCGAAGAGACCAACTTCAGGGATTGTCAGGGTAAGCATTTCGAGGCCGTGTTCGGTTAGGGGTTCGGCCATGACCGAACCTATCGGTAAGGGGTTCTCAGGTATTGCTTCGTCAGCCAACCGCACGGCCGGCTGACGAATTCCCTATTACTTCCGACCAGGTTGGCGGGTAACGCGTAGATACGGTGTCTGCTCATCCCATCCCTCGGGGAAGCGCTCTTTGGCCTCTTCGTTGGAGAGCGACGGAACGATGATCACATCCTCGCCATTCTTCCAGTCCACCGGCGTGGCCACTTTGTGGTTGTCGGTCAGCTGGAGCGAATCAATGACGCGCAGGATCTCGTCCAGATTGCGCCCGGTGCTGGGCGGATACGTTAGCATCAGACGGATTTTCTTCGCGGAATCGATAATAAATACCGTTCGAACAGTCACCTTGGGGTCGGCTTTTGGATGGATCATTCCGTACAGGTCGGCAACCACCTGATCCTTATCTGCCAGCAGGGGAAAATTGAGCCCCGTGCCCTGGGTTTTCTCGATATCCTTCACCCAGTCGTTATGAGAGTCGAGCGGGTCGACGGAGACCCCGATCAGCTTCACACCGCGACTGGCGAACTCGTCCTTGCGCTTCGCGAAGGCACCGAGCTCTGTGGTACAGACGGGGGTGTAGTCGGCGGGGTGTGAAAACAGCACGGCCCAGTCGTCTCCCAGCCACTCATGAAACTGAATGTTTCCCTCGGTGGATGCCACGGTGAAATCGGGAGCAATTTCTCCAAGTTGCAATGTCATCGTTTCATTCTCCTTTGCTTTAGCTGTCGTTCTCGGTTTGTCAGTACAGACGATATCCTTAAAGTCAACTTTAAGGTCAAGGCCTTTATCGGGCCGGAAATAGCCAGCAAGCCATACGGCAAGAGTTTCCTGGCAACGATGGACATTATTTAACCCTTAAGCGCCAGGATGCGCCTGGCACCGTTGAGTACGATAATCCCCGCGATGCTGCCGATGATCAGGTCCGGATAATTGGAGCCAGTCCATGCGACCAGGGCGCCAGCGGTAATGACCCCCAGATTGATGACCACATCGTTGGCTGAGAATATCCAGCTCGCCTTCATGTGGGCACCGCCCTCCCGATGTTTGGATATCAGCAGCAGACAGGTGGTATTGGCGATCAATGCGATGAACGCAATCCCCATCATTACCAGCGACTCCGGCTCACTGCCGAAGACAAAGCGCCTCACCACCTCTGCAAGTACGCCCACAGCCAGTATCAGTTGGAGTACGCCCGCGAGATGCGCCGCACGCACCTGCATTTTCACGCTGTGCCCAACCGCATACAGGGCGAGCCCATACACGGCCGCATCGGCAAAATTATCCAGGGATTCTGCAATCAAACCGGTGGAGTGCGCGATCAGGCCGGCCGTCATTTCCACCACAAACAGGACAGCATTGATACCGAGCAACCAACGCAGGGTGCCGGACTCCTGCTCGGCAGAGATAGCGGTATCCCCGACCGCCTTGATTGACTCTAGGTCGGCAGCGGCCGTTTCCTGAAGCGAAGCTCCCAGCCCGAGGGTTGCCAGCTTCGCGGTGATAGGCTCAGCCTCGCCATCGTGCACAACCTTCAACCGCCGATCAGACAGGTCGAAGGACAGCCCGCGAATGTCTTCAAAACCGTTCAGGGCCAGGCGAATCATCCGTTCCTCCGAAGGACAATCCATCTTCGGTACGGTATACACACTGATCCAGTTGCCGGACGCTTCGGAGGCCTCCGACCCGGCGTTACCCTCTGCGGGCGTTGCGTCGCAGCCACAGGCGTCTTCACAGGATTTACTCATGATACGGCTCCACTTGTGTATTGTCGGATTATGATTTAAAACCATATAGTCACTATAAGGTCAATAAAGCAGATGCCATTTGTTGAGGAGAAACCCGATGCGCATTGGTCAGTTGGCACGGTCCTTAGGAGTCGATACTCAAACGGTCCGCTTCTATGAACGGGAGGGCTTGTTACCACCGCCGGATCGGCAGGACAACGGTTACCGTGTTTACACCGAACGGCATGTTGAGCGGCTGGCCTTTATCAGGCGCTGCAGAATACTCGAGCTGTCACTCGCTGAAATCCACGAGTTACAGAGGTATCAGACCGCCCCCCATCAGCCTTGCAGGGCCATCAACACCTTGCTTGATGATCACATCACTCATGTGCGGTCTCGGATAACCGATCTGCAGGTACTGGAGCAACAACTCACGTCGTTGAGAGCGAGTTGCAACGATGATCGGGAAATTAAGGCCTGTGGGGTTCTCGAAGGGCTCAGCGAAGAAAGCATGCAGCAGTAGCCCGAAGCATTTGTGCCAAGTATTGGGGTAAACAGTGTGGACGGATCAATATAGTTGCGCAGATGTTGAAAATCCGCTTCCTGCCAGATCTTTTCGACAACACGGAGCCTGAGTAGTCGGCAGATGGAGCAAGCACCTCATCATCTCCTGTTTCGTTAAAAAGGTTGCATCAACTGTTGCCAGTAGTTCGTTGGGTAATTCGGCTCTGAAGCAATACCAAGATCCTTAGTGCTGATCGCTCGCTCGGAACCGTAGTAAGCCGTGCCGTGCAAGGATCTTAGCCGCAATGGGTGAAGTGATCATTTGTATCACTGCAAAGAATGCGGCAGGAATCGCAATTTCTGAAGGTAAGCCAGATGCGGCGACAAAAGCAGCAGCAATGCTAAATTCTTTTTTGCTCACGGTGAAGAGATAGGTAATCACTTCTTTCCGGTCAGAGGTTAGCAACCGTGAGGACATTCCTATCAGGTAGCCAATCAGATTAAGACTCAGGGCTGCTCCAGCAATCAAAAAAGCGTACCAGCCATAACCAATGATAGTTTCTGCGTTTGGGCCTACTACAGCCAGTAGTATCAGAAGATATATGATTGATCCAATTCCCGCGTACGTTGAATCATGGCGTGCAAAAAAATCTGGAAATCCTGTGCGTAAGCTCACTCCAACAACAGTGGGAACGAGAACGATCAAGGCTAATTCAAAGATGATTGCCCCGAGAGGAACTTCCAGTTGTATTCCAGTCAGCCATAAAAAAAGGAATGGAACAATGAATGGCGATAGTGCTGTATTGACCGCATTAAAAACGGCTGCTAAGGCAACATTCCCCCGCGCCATTAATACCAGCAGCGGAGACGAAACATCTGTCGGCAATGTGCCAAGCAACGTTTGACCTGCTGCAAGAGGTCCGTTCCCGAAAAATAAACGGCCAGTCAGAAAACCGGCAATCGACATCGGACCATAGACCAGACCTAGTGCTAAAAGTTGCCTTGAAGGTTTGCGAAAGACCACTCCAACGGCATGTGCGTCGAAGGTAAGACTGATGACAAGCATCAGCAGCGCGAGCAATGGACCGATAAAGGGCTCTAGGTGCGTTCCTAACCCTGGGAATACTAAGACCAAACCAGCTAAAGTGATAACAAACCAAACAAGATTAGACTCCACAAAATAGATGAATCTGATCATATCTTGGAGTCCACCGTGCCCGGTGAGGTTGGGCGACCTTCACACTGCGCGAACAACTTGATGGCTTTGTCGCAATAAGCACAGTGCCCATCGCAGCAGTCGTGCATCAGAAACGCTACGAGATCAGCAAGTACAGGAAAAATAGCACTGTAAATTATTGAACGACCCTGGCGTCGTTTTTCTAAAAGGCCTGCGTGTTCTAGATGGTTGAGATAAAAAGAGAGTCGCGATGATGAAACACCACCTAGCGCGTCTCCTATCTCACCAGCCGGTAATCCATTGGCTCTTTTCACCACCAGTCGCCTAACGATGCGAAGTCGTGTTTCTTGAGACATCGCCCCAAACGCCCTAACAGCTTCTGCTTCTTTCATTTCAATATCTCAATACCTATTGCTATATTGAAATATTAGGTGACCCTTGGTCCAGTCGGCGTAGCCTGCGGTCAGTCCGGAACCTCGGAGATCGCACGGGTCATCAAATCCACCATGGCCGGACTGTCCCATTCCGCGGCACCGACCAGGCGGCCAATTTCGCGACCGTCATGATCAATCAGCAGCGTTGTAGGAACACCTTCTATGCCTAGCGTTGAGGTCGCCATTGTCGACGGATCAATATACTGGCGAAGATGTTGGATGCCGGTTTTCCGGTAGAATTTTTCAACAACGCTGATGCCTGCGTGGTCAACGGACAGCGCAACCACTTCAAAATGCTCGCCGCCCAGTTGAGCCTGAAGTGAGTCCAGCGTCGGCATTTCCTCTGCTGACGCGCTTGCGTTCCTGAGCCTTCATGTCATCACGCGCCCGGGTCAGATCGCGCATGGCTTCCTGTTCGTTATCAGGCACCCAGACCGGCGTCAGGTCGCCCCTGCGAGCCAGGCGCGCCAGCTTCAGAGCATCGCGCCGACCGGTCTTGATTCGCTCCCCGGGCGCCTTCGGAATACGCGAGGGCGCCACCACCTGAGCATCATGGCCGCTGGCGAGCAATTGACGATACAGGCCGTAACCACAGGGACCGGCCTCATAGACAAACTGCAACAGGCCGCCGGCTCGACAGCAGAAGCGGCGGTGTGAAATGAAACGGATTCAGCGTTAAACTCTGTCATGACTTGCCCTCCTCAATGTGGCTCTGTCTAAGGGTAGTTTACCCACTCCCCAACGATAACCCACGAACGTTGAGGGTGGGCAGGTCAAAACATCATGTCTAAGAGGGATCTTAGCCTCTTCTTAAGATCCCTCTTCTTACTCAGGTAGGTTTCAGCGATCTAAATCACAGGTGTCCTCCATCTTCCACAGGTATTGTCCAATACACGCCTTGGCCGGTCACAGTGTTTTCCGCCTGTCGAAGCGCCTCCAGTACGACACTTACATCCGCGTCATCAAGCAGGATATCCACCCGCACCCGCGGTGTGTAACCAACCACTTTATCACGTGCCGAGAGAAACGGGTCGCGTTCCACCTGAGCCCCGTGCCCTTCCACATGGCTGAACGTAAAGCCGGATACCTCGCTCAGGGTTCGCAGTTGATCGCCCAATTCCTGCTGGGTATTGGCATGCACAATAAGCGTCAGAATCTTCACGCGTGGTCCTCCGTTGTGGGCTGAGCGAGGCGTCGCTGCGCCCGCCCTTCTATCCAGGCATATAAGGTAGGAAGCAGCACCAGTGTGAGCAGCGTCGACGTGAACAGTCCGCCGATCACCACGACCGCCAGCGGGCGCTGCAACTCTGAGCCCGGCCCGGTCGCCGTCAATAGCGGCACCAGACCCAGGCTGGCGATTAATGCGGTCATGAGCACCGGTCGCAACCTGCGCTCGGCGCCTTCCTGCACAGCCTGGAGCAGAGTTCTCCCGGCTTCACGCAACTGGTTGAAGTAAGTCACCATCACCACGCCGTTGAGCACCGCCACACCGAACAGGGTGATGAACCCCACGGAGGCCGGCACTGACAGGTACAGCCCTGACAGATACAGGCTGACGACGCCGCCGATCATGGCGAACGGAATGTTGAGGATGATCAAACCGGCCTGGCGCAGGGATCGGAACGTGATGAACAGCATCACGAAGATCAGCGCGATGGCAATCGGCACCACCAACGCCAGACGGGCCGCAGCGCGCTGCTGGTTCTCGAACTGCCCACCATAGGTGACGTAGTAACCTGTCGGCAATTGCACCTCACGTTCCAGGGTGGCACGAACCTCTTCTACGAACCCCACCATATCACGACCTTCGACGTTGGCCTGCACCACTACCTGGCGCTTGGCCGACTCCCGGGTGATCCCAACCGGCCCATCGACTTCTCGGATTGCGGCCACGCTGTCGAGGCGAATCTTTTCCCCAGCGGGCGTTTCCACTCTTAGCGCCGCGATATCGTTCGGCGACGTGCGCGCCTGTTCCGGATAACGCAACAACACACCAACGCGTCGGTTGTCTTCGATTACCTCGGTGACAACCCGGCCGCCGACGGCAATTTCCACAAGCTGGTTGATATCCTCGATATTAATGCCGAATCGGGCAATGGCCTGGGGATCAATCTCAACCTGCAGATAGGTTTGGCCTGACAACGGAGCGCGAAAGACATCGACCGCCCCGGGAATGTTATTGATGAGCATTTCGATCTGTTTGGACTTTTCCTTCAGTACCTTCAGATCATCGCCGTACAACTTGATGGCCATCGCGGCGCGCACGCCGGTCAACATCTCGGAGACCCGCATGTCGATGGGCTGAGTGAAGGCGTAGTCGATGCCGACGAAGCGATCGAGTTTCTCGCGCAACCGCTCCTGAAACTCCTCCAGACTCACCGTCCACTGGTCCCTTGGTTTGGTGATGAGAAAATTATCGGTTTGATACAAACCCATGGGGTCCATACGCAGCTCGTCGGCGCCGGTTCGGGACACCACGCCAGTGACCTCCGGCAGCTCCATCATGGCCTTTTGATAGGGCTCGTCAAGCGCCAGGGAACGCTCCAGCGAGATGCTGGGCAGCTTTTCGATGATGACCACCGTGGTACCTTCGTCCATGACCGGCATGAACTCCTTCCCAATCAGGGGAAACAGCAGGGCGGCGCCGAGCAGTAGCATCAATGCGCCGCCCACGGCCGTCTTGAGGTGGCGCAGCGCCCAGCGCATGACCGGCACATAGCCGTGCTTCAACAACTTCAACACCCGGCTGTCTTCCTCAGCGCCACCCCGCATCAACAGGCTGGCCATCACCGGAATGACCGTCAGCGACAGGAGCAGCGAGCCGATAAGGGCGAAAGCGATAGTCACCGCCAGCGGCGTAAACATTTTGCCTTCTAGGCCGGACAGGCTGAACAAGGGCAGAAATACCACAATGATGATCAGCACGGCAGAGATCACTGGCGTAGCCACCTCTAGCGTCGCGCGGTAGATCAGATGCAGACGATCAACCCCCTTGGGCGCCTGGCTGAGTCGCGCATGAGTGTTCTCGACCACCACCACCGCAGCATCCACCAGGATACCGATGGCAATCGCCAGCCCGCCGAGAGACATGAGATTGGCGCTGACACCAAACAGACGCATCATCACGAAAGTGAACAGCACCGACAACGGCAAAATTAGCGCCACGGTCAGGGCGGCGCGTAAATTGCCGAGCATGACTATCAACACCAACAGCACCAGGACCACAGCCTCGCCAAGCGCTTTTTCCACCGTCCACACCGCCTGGCTGACCAACTCGGAGCGATCATAGAACGGCACAATACGTACACCTTCGGGTAACGTCGCCTTGAGCGCCTCGAGCTCATGCTTGACGCCTTCGACCATGGTCCGGCTGTTGGCGCCCCGGCGCAGCAGCGCCAGGCCGGTCACCACCTCGCCTTCGCCATCGGCGGTGACCGCGCCGTAGCGGGTCATAGAGTTGATGCGGACCGTTGCCACATCAGTGACGTGCACCGGGACGCCATTACGGCTGGCCACGGTGATGCTGCGGATATCCTCCATATCCAGTAGTTGCCCCACGGTACGCACCAACAGCACCTCGTCGTTACGGTTGATGCGGTCCCCGCCGGCATTGCGGTTATTGGCTTTCAGTGCGCGTTCCAAGTCATCAATTGCCAGGCCGTGGGCCAACAGCGCCTCGGGATCGGCAACGACTTCGAACACCTTGACTTCGCCGCCCAGGGAATTGACGTCGGCTACGCCCTCCACGGTGCGTAGGCGCGGACGGATCACCCAGTCCTGGATACTACGCAGTTCCCGGTTGCTGTAGCCCTCGCCCTCAACCCGATACATGTATCCCTCGCTCAACGGCGTGGTGATGGGCCCCAATCCGCCCTCCACCCCGGCGGGCAGTTCGCCCCAGACCTGATTGAGGCGTTCGGCCACCTGCTGGCGTGCCCAGTAGATGTCGGTGCCGTCCTCGAAGTCGATAGTGATGGAACTCAACGCGTATTTGGTGGTGGAGCGCAGCACGGTCTGACGCGGCAGGCCCTGCATCTCCCTTTCAATCGGAAAGGTAATGCGGCTTTCCACCTCAGTGGGCGACAGGCCCGGTGCCTTGACGATCACCAATACCTGGGGCGAGGCGATATCGGGGAAGGCATCGATGGGAAGCGTGCGAAACGCCCATACCCCACCGACAATCAGTGCAGCGGCCAACAGCAGTATCATTAGCCGCTGGATCAGGGAAAAACGAATCAATGAAGCGATCATGGCTTACTCACCCCCCTGGTACTGCCAGTGGGATTTGAGCTCGGCCACGCCGCCGCTAACGATCTCGGAATTCGCCTCAATGCCGCCGCGCACCGCAATCCAGCCTTCCGACTCCAGCCCGATCTCGATCGGCGTTGGCGCATAGCGCCGTGGGCCCAGCACCTTGAACAGGTAGGCCTGCTCACCCACCCGGAACACGGCGCTGGCGGGCACCATGAGTCCTCGATAGGCCACACCGGTCAGGGTCACGGTGGCGTACATGCCGGGTCGCAACTGGCCGTCCGGGTTATCGACCACGATGCGTCCGCCCAGGGTTTGACTTTGCCGGTCCACCTCAGCCGCAAGCGATTGCAGGCGGCCACGGTATTCACGCCCGGGACTGGCCTGTACCTGGACCGTGGCCTCCGCACCCGGTTTGATCTCAGATAAGTTGGCGACAGGGATGCGTACCTCGGCCCACAGGCTGGACAGGTCGTCCACGTGAAAGGCGGTCTGCCCAGCGGTTATCAACTGACCTGACTCGATCTCGACCCCGGTGACCATCCCATCGATAGGACTGGTCAACTCGAACTCCGCCAGGCGGTCCGGTTTCTGCGCCAGGGCCTGTATCTGCCGATCAGACAGGCCGGCAAGCGACAACAAGCGACGCCGCGCATCCAGCGTGGCGCGGGCGCTCTTGTATTCACTGTCCACTTTGAGCCAACGGCTTTCGGCGACGATGCCGTCTTTCCACAAGCCTTCGATACGGGCGCGCTCGGCGCGCGCCAGTTCGAAGCGGGCCAACGTTTCCAGATAGTCGGCCTGCGCCTGGCCCAGGCTGTTGCTGCGCAGGCGGGCCAGCACCTGCCCCTTGCGCACTGCCTCGTTCTCCACCGCCAGCAGTTCGGTCACCATGCCGTCCACGACAGGGGTGACACGATTGCTCTTGCGCCGGTCGGCAGTGAGGGTGCCGGTCAGTTTCAGACGCGGCTTGAGCTCGCGGGTAGTTACGGTGGTGGTCGTAAGCCCGGCGCTGGTCAACTGCTCCTGGGTCAGCTCCAGTTCAGCGGCCGGCGCCAGCGCCGGAATCAGCAGGAAAAACAGTGTGGCTAGTAGCTTATTCATTGTCAGTATCCTGTTCAGTGAGGACAAGGGCACGACCAGCCGCCAGGCGCAAATCTGCAGCCTCCAGCCAGGCCTTTTGCAGCAGCTCCAAATAGCGTTCATGGGCGTCAAAATAGGTGTTGTTGGCATCGATTACCGAGAGAATTTCCACCTCACCGTTGGCGTATGCCTTGCGCGTCAGTTCGAATACTTTTTGCGCAGGCTGGAAAACTCGCGCGCGGTAATGCTCACCCTGCTTAATGAGCTGATTCAGATTCAAAAAACTCCGCTGCAAGCGACTATCCAAATCCCGTTCCAGCGCCTGTAGCTCCGACTGGCCCTCAATTACTTGTGACCGGACTTCTCCAATGCGACCGCTGTTTCGGTCCCAGAGAGGTATGGTGATACCCAGGCCGATTCCAGTGACATCCTGACGGCGTCCGTTGAGTAAATCCTGCTCACGAAACACCCGCAGGCTGATATCTGGCAAACGCTCAGCACGGGCCAAGTCCACACCTGATCGCGCTGCCTCGACTCGGTGTTTCGCGGCGAGCAGCGCCGGATGATTCGCCAGACCAGCCTGCAACTGCTCCAGCCCGTGGACGGGGCCAAACGGTTGAAGGGAAGTCAATCGAGGTGTCGTCTCTCCGGGTAGCTCCAAGTAGACGCGAAATCTGCTGAGCGCTTCATTGTATGCGCCTTCTGCACTATTTAATTCCTGTTGCGCGGCTTCCCGGATCAGATCCATGCGCAAGCGCTCCAGGTCAGAAAGCTCACCGGCCTGAGCGCGTCGGCGCCCGGTGTTCTGCAGGTCATCGGCAAGTTGCAAGCGTTCCTCCGCCAGGCGAAGGCGCTCCCAAGCCAACTGCAAGCTGTGATAGCGCTGCGCTACCTGGGTTTCCAGACGAATCTTTTGATAGCTCTGTTCGGCCCGGGCAGCGTCCAGTCCCGCCCCGGCAACCGCCTTCTGGTACCCGATACGACCACTCAGTGGCAGCGGCTGGCTGATCGCAAACTGGGTGAAATCAGTACCTCCGGTGCCCGCGTCCTTGCCAATACTGTCGTCGGCACGCAATTCGATCTGCGGGTTCGGCCACACACCGGCCTGTTGCAGAGCACCCCGGCGGGCATTGACAGTCGCCTGCGCACCACGAATTTCCGGCGCAATCTCAACCGCACGCCGGATACTGTCTTCCAGTGTCCATATACCCTGCGATTGACCCATGACCGATACCGACGCAGTACAAGACAGCAGGAACCACAGCACCACCGCTCGCCGATTTTTTCGGCGCGCCAAGAAAAAAACATTGAACATTATCCACTCCTAAGCGCTGCGTCGGTGATACGACACGCGCGCAAAAGCATCCAAGATAAAAAGCCATGCGGCATTGCTAATGCACAGACCAATACTAAGTCTCTGCAGGCAAAACCATCTAAAGGGAAGTCTCAGATTCTCAGAGAGGGGGCGCGCGCAGAGGCGGCCTTAGACTGAAAGGGGAAGAAAGAAACCTTGTATGGCGATAGAGGCGCCACAATACCTGAGAGCAAAATCGTCTCGGCAGAAGTAGAATCACTGCCGCAAACAGGGCGAGGACCATCGACCCAAGCGGCAGTTTTTTCAGGGCTCCTTGTTGAGACAGGTCGATGTGACCCACTTCGTCAGGATGTTTCTTGCCCGAAGCACCGTAGTCGACGTGGCTTTGATCCTGATGCACATGTTCCGACGTGGTCGGCTCATGATCGTAGGTATGCATATGCAATCGCGCGCCTTGGATGAAGACCAGGGCGACAGCCAAATACGTTACCCAGAAAATTTTCTTGAGCGTGGTTAATTGCGATCGATGCATAGGATCGGATAATACCCATTCTCCCAATGCCAGGCAACAGATTAGTCTCCAGTTTCAATCTTCTACCCCGGATTTCTCATAAAGAGGTAAAAGGAAGCGGCTGAACGAGCGGTTATTCCAATCCAGCGGAATCAATTCAATAAATTCTTTATCATGGTCATTGCCTCTGCAAAGACAGACTTTCAATATATATGACTTGACCTTGAATTAATCGCCTGGCCAAAGCTGAATCGCCCGAGCCAACTTTAAGGTCAAGGCGTTTGTTGCAGACGTCCAGTCGGACTGACCATCGGTCAGTCTGGAACCCCGTCAATGGTACGGGTTATCAAATCCGCTATGGCCGGGCTGTCCCATTCCGCGGCACCGACCAGGCGGCCAATTTCGCGACCGTCATGATCAATCAGCAGCGTTGTAGGAACACCTTCTATGCCCAGTGTTGAGGTCGCCAGTGTGGACGGATCAATATACTGGCGAAGATGTTGGATGCCTGTTTCCCGGTAGAATTTTTCAACAACGCTGATGCCTGCGTGGTCAACGGACAGCGCGACCACTTCAAATTGCTCGCCGCCCAGTTGAGCCTGGAGTGAGTCCAGCGTCGGCATTTCCTCACGGCAAGGCAGGCACCAGGTCGCCCAGATATTGAGCAATACCGCCTTACCCTTAAAGTCAGCCAATGTCAGCGGTCTGCCGTCTTCGTCTTCAAAAACCAGCTCGGGCAGAGTGCGAGGGGACTCCCATATCAGGAACCCCTGGGGCCCCACAGACTCGGGAACGTCCCCCGCAGCCACGGATGTGGGGCCCTGCAAAATAGCAAGCGCGAAAATAACTGCCGCGATTGCACGGGAGACAGATATGCGTTGTTGCCTCATTGAACGTTTCTCCTGGTCACAGTGGTCGGTTTTCTGCTCTCGCATGGCGCCTCACGCGTTACTCGCTCTGTAACAGTTCTTCAATTCGCCCGTGCAGTCGGCCCCAGAACCCATCATCGGCTGCAGCGTTGGGGCCTTTGGCAATGGCTTTCAGGTAGGTCACCAGATGTTCAGGCTTGAATTTCAATCCATGGAACCGGGCCCGCATCTGCCCTTCCGGGTCAATCACGTGGGTTACCACACCATGGACCTGTAAACCCTCACCCGTATCCCTGAACTGAACGCCGTACGCTTTGGCAAGTTCGGGCGTCAGTTCAGGTGGTTCCGTCCTGGCTCGGTAGAGGAAGTGCCAGTTGCGGGGATTCAGATCGAAATTCTCGCCGTAGGCACGCATGTTTCTCCGGGTGCCTGCAACATCTTCCCGGTCCGTGGCAATGGTGATGAACACCACCTCTTCACTCAGTCCTTCTTCTTCAACTCCGGTTTGCAACTGCCGTATCAGGTTCATATGCAAAGGGCAGGCCTCGGTACAGCGCGTGTAGAGAAAGTTAAGCACAACGGTTTTGCCGTTTAAGTCGGCAAGGGAAAGGGTATTGCCATCAACGCCTGTAAGATCAAACGCAGGGGCCGGCTGATCCACGAACTGGGCATATCGCTCTTTCTCGTTCAATGAGGCCTCCACGTCTTCCATGGAGTGGGCCATGGCACTGGTGCTGCCCAGGGCAACCACGGTAATCAGGAATACTCTGAATAAGCTGTTCACAGTCATTCTCCATTTGAGTTGTTTTCCGAAGGGAGCCCCGGGTTATTGTGGCTTGGTATCGTCCAGATTCAGCGCAACGGGCAGGTCAGCCGGTGCCAGGCAAACGCCCTCGTCACTGCAGGCCTGTACCCGTACTGTCATGTCAAGCTTGCCTGCCTCTTTCAGCGCGGCGGTCTGTTTTTCGTCGGGCAGCAGCCGAATACTCGCACCGTCGTCGTACACCTCCAGGGCGGTGTCACCCAGCACAATGTCACTGACCCGGCCGCGCGGGTACTCCGTCGGAATATCGAGCGACTGGCCGCCAGCCGAAGACTTGGCGACGGTGGGGATCAGAAACTCCATAGAGGCTGGATTCGCATTTACGTGCCAGCCAGGTTCAATGTCCAGTGTCAGAACGATTTCACCAGTCTCCCCCGCCAGGGCTTTGCCGCCTTCCGCAAGATTGAGGCGGACCTTATCGGAAGAATCTGCCAACCCCGTGCGGGCAACTGGTGCCCGAGGGTCAGAACTGGCTTGTTCAGGCTGGGCCTGGCCACCGCCATTGCCGGAATCGGTATCGGTCAGCACAAACACAGCCGTAATAGCGATCAGAAAAACCGCTACGCCGGTCAGCAATACTTTGGTTCGGGTAGTCATGGTTCATCTCCAGTATCTAGCGTTGTGAATTCTCGGTACGGTTGATCGCCTCGACCAGGCTGTCGGTATCAAAGAGCCCGGTGAAACGGGCGACAACGGTACCGTCAGCGTCAAAAATCGCCGCAAAAGGCAAAGCTTGCCCACCAGTCGCGGTTAACAATGCGTCTTTTTCGGGATCGCTTGCTGTCACGTCCACCTGAATCGGCACCATGCCGGCCCGCTCCACGGCTTCGGCCACAGCGGGCTCTTTATACACGGTGCGCTCCAGGACCTTGCAGTTGATGCACCAGTCGGCAGTGAACTCCAGCAAATACGGCGTGCCACGGGTTTTTGTTCCTTCCAGGAGTTCTGCTGAGTAGGGTTGCCAGACAAGTTCGTCTTCGCCGCTGCCCAACGGAGATGCGAATACCACTGTCACCGCAAGGGCAAGGCCTGTCGCCGTTGCAGTGATTATGCGCACGGCACCGGTTCCCTGAACGAAACGGCGGAGACCCCAGACCAGCACCAGCGCCAGCCAGGCCCACCACAGCCAGGGGTATACCGCTTTCGGCACCAGGCTCGCGCTGAAAAACACGGCGGCGGCCAGCAATATCAGCGCGAGCACTTCACGAATGGCTACGGTCCAGGGGCCCGCCTTGGGCAAACGACTCAGCCACTCGGGCCTAAGCATCAGTACTGCGTAGGGCAACGACAGCCCCAGCCCGATACTGCCGAATATCCCCATGATGACCGGTGCCGGCTGGGTAACGGCAAAGGCCAGAACGCCACCGAGGAATGGTCCTGCGCAGGGCGCGGCCAGAATCGCACTCAACAGCCCGGATACATAGGCTTCAAAGTAACGCCGGCCATGCGCTGAGGCGGCGAATGTCGGGACGGGGATGGGCAGATCCAGCCAGGTAATCACCGCAAACCCGGCCATCAGAGCAACCAGGACCGCCACGAAAACCGTCGACTGGAATAACGTGCCCCAGTTCCACTGCAGCAGTGCAGTCAGGCCGCCCAGCGTCAGGAAAAAGGTGAGTGTTCCTGCCGTGAATGCCAGTGCGGCCAGCACCCGGTGGGACCGCTGGCCGCCAGCCTCCCGAAGGATGGTTCGGACCTTGATGGGGATCGCGGGCAGCACGCAGGGCGTCAGGTTCAGCAGTAGACCTGCCATAACCGCCATCATGATCTGGCCGGCAATGAGTAATGAGGGCAACGGATCCATTACTCAGCTATCCCCAGCGCCCTTCCCAGCGCTTCCTGCCCAAGCACGCCGGTCTGGCCTTGCCATTGACCGCTCGTGTCTTTGAACAGCAGCCCTGGCGTTCCACTGAAACCCAGTTCGGCCATCCACTTACTGTGCTGCTCAAGCGCCGCCTTGAGGTTCGCCGGTACGGGCGTGAGCTCGGAAATGCCCTCCCCGCTACCATTGTTACCAAAGTTCTCCTCGAACGCCTGGAGCGCGCCGGAAAAAGTGTAGTCACCGACACCATAAATGATTCCGTTTTTTCCGTCCCCGGTCTTCACAACATAACCGGTCACGCCCCCAACTGGTGTGGAGAAGCGTTCAATTACCGTAAAACCGACTTTTTTCTGAAGCGCCTCGATTCCCGGGTCCATCGTCGGCGACGCAGTTGCCAGGACCGCGAAAAAAACCATAAAAAGTGTTACCGACAGCTTACGGCAGAGCACGGTCATTACCCGCGCCGGATGTTTCAGACAGAAGATCATAAGGGTAGGCTCCCATTGTTGTGAATTCAGCAGGCAGTTAAAAGAAATCGTAAGGATAATGACTAAGTCATCGCAGGGTTCTCGGGACCGGGCGAGAAGCACTCGAACCAGGAACCCGCGGCAACTAAAGGTTCAGGAGACTGCGGACAACTTGGGAGGGAATGGTTCAGGCCCCGAGAGCAAACGGCCTGCATGAAAGGAATAGGTGTCAGGCCCAGGGGAAGACGATGGCAGGGGCCATTCAGGAATGACCGATTCACCGACATGGGAAGAAATACAGGTCGTACTGCAGCTTGTCTGACCCTGGATACCAGAACAATCTGATGTCTCCGGAATATCGGGCATCATAAAGCAAGCCCCGACTGCGGGTTCCAACGCACCGGGGGCTGTGGCACCTGCCTGTGAAAACAGGAAAGTAGCCGCGATCAATATCGCTGAAAGTCCCAGAAGCCGTTTGGTCATTAATTCATCATCCAGTCAGTATTCAGAACCGCCAGGTGACTTTCACGTGTGGAAAGCAGACTGCACCATAAACCACATTCATCGGAGTGCCAAGGAAACCTGAGCGCTTCACCCTCACCTCTCTGTCTGGGTTCGCCGTCAGGCTTGGACTGGTAATATGCCCATTGGTTCCTCCGGGCTCTACGGCATACACGCGCCTTTGCGCCCCCGACGACGGTCCAATAGCAGCTTCCCGAGAATCGGCAACAGAGTCATACCGCTGACAAGAACCAGAATCACTGTAACCACCCCGGACTCGGATGCCATGAGCAAGTCACCAAACGCTGTGATCAAATACGCTGTCGGAATAACACCGGCCAGCGTTGCAACCACGAAGCGCCATAACGCGAGTGGTGTCAGGCCAGCTGCATAGCTCACCGCATCGAAGGAGATAAAGGGCACCAACCTTGATGTAAAAATGACAAGCATCAATGCGCCCTGAGAGCGCTCCTTGCCAAGCCAATTCAATACCGGACGTAGTCGCCTCCAGCGATGGATAACGTCGAATCCCAGGGATCGAGTAATGACAAAAGCGATCAGTGCGCCGGCCTCAGCGCCGATCACCACGATCACTGTTCCCCATAGCGATCCATAGACCGCACCGGCAACCATGGCGATCGGGGCGCTGGGGATCGGGCTCAGGACAATGGCCGTGATCATCAGGCCAATGATACCCACTGGCCCCCAATAACCCAGTTGGTCAATCCATTCCGACAAGGCCGCCTTGTTGGTCACGGTGGTCAATGCTCCGGTCTTCAGCATGACCCAATAAATCGCAGCCAGTGCAGCCAGCAAGAGCAGAACCCCGGCAACTTTTGATTTTGCGTTCGGTCTAACTCCCATGCCTGCCATGGGCACCCGATGAAATTCATGCTTCAGGGTGGTAGTCATAATCTCCTCTGGCGTTCTTACTCGCGCGTCCAGAATCGTCCCTGTTTTTCGAAAACAGGTACTTGCCGAGGGCTGCGACGCCAAGTACCAGGGCGACGATGAGCAAAAGGGATATCAGCCCCATTCCCGCCATTCCAAACATGCATGCCTCATTCGTCATCATGTCAATCTCCTGATTCTGTGTGTGCCAGGCCTCTTACGAAACGCTGGCCTGTGCGGCTCCGCTTTCGCTGATATTGCTCTCCACGGAGCTTCCGCTATTGGATTTGAACCGGCCCAGCCGGAGGGAATTGGTCACCACAAATACACTGGAAAGGCTCATAGCACCCGCAGCCAGCATGGGGTTGAGCAGGTAACCGGTAAACGGGAACAGAACACCTGCAGCTACGGGGATCAGTGCCAGATTGTATCCGTAGGCCCAGACAAAATTGCCGAGGATCGTTTTGCGGGTGCGCCGGGATAGCGCTGCGGCATCCACGATGCCACGGAGGTCGCCGCGCATCAGAACCACGTCGCCGGCCTCGATGGCAATGTCGGTCCCGGTGCCGATGGCGATACCCACATCGGCTTGCGCCAGGGCCGGTGCGTCATTGATTCCGTCACCCACGAAAGCAACCCGGGCACCTTCTTCCTGCAGGCGCTTCACTTCGGCCGCTTTCTGGTCCGGCAATACCTCCGCAAGCACCCGTTCGATGCCGGCTTGCCGCGCAATCGCCTCGGCGGTGGCGCGGTTGTCACCGGTAAGCATGGCCACGCTGAGCCCTGATGACTTGAGCGCAGCAATCGCCTCCACCGAACCGTCCTTGAGCGGATCGGCCACGGCAATCAGCGCGGCGAGGCGTCCGTCGACGGCAACATACAGCGGGGATTTGGCTTTTTCAGCAAGTGAAACCGCATCGTCGGCGACGCTGGCCAGGTCGATACCGAGACGGCGCATATAACGGTCCGCGCCCACATTGATCCGGCGCCCGGCCACCTGTGCCTGGATGCCGTAGCCCGGCTCTGCCTGGAATTCACTGATCGCGGGTAACGTGAGGCCCCGATCCCTTGCGCCCTTGACGATGGCTTCCCCGATGGGATGTTCACTTTCGGTCTCTACAGCCGCAACCCAGGCCAGGACCTCATCCTCGCGGCCTTCCACTAGGATGAAATCTGTCAGCTCAGGCTGGCCCCGAGTCAGGGTGCCGGTTTTATCGAGGACGATGGTGTCCATTCGAGACAGTGTCTCCAGGGCCGCGCCTTTGCGGAACAGCACGCCCATTTCGGCGCCCTTACCGGTTCCGACCATAATGGCTGTTGGCGTAGCCAGTCCCATCGCGCAGGGACAAGCGATCAGCAGTACGCTGACCGTCGTGACGAAGGCAAAGGACAGGGCCGGCTCGGGCCCGAAGCTGAACCAGGTGATGAACGTCAGAATCGCGAGCACAATCACAATGGGAACGAAAATTCCCGCAATCTTGTCGGCCAGAGCCTGAATCGGGGGTTTATCAGCCTGAGCCGATTCCACCATTCTGATGATCTGTGCCAGAACGGTGTCCGCACCCACCCGCGTAGCCCGGAACGTCAGGGAACCGTTCTTGTTAATGGTTCCACCCACCAGCTCGGCGTCTTTCTGTTTGGCCACGGGAACGGGCTCGCCGCTGATCATGGACTCGTCCACGTAGGATTGGCCTTCTTCCACCACGCCATCAACAGGAACCCGTTCTCCCGGGCGCACCTGGATACGGTCACCAGGTACCACGGCTTCGATGGGTACTTCGACGGCTTCCCCATCCCGAATGACACGGGCGGTCTTGGCCTGCAGTTGCAGAAGTTTTTTGATTGCCTCCGACGTCCGGCCTTTGGCGACGTGCTCGAAGTAGCGTCCCAGCAGAATGAGCGTCACGATTACTGCCGCTGCCTCGAAATAGCTTTCGGCGGTACCGGCGGGAAAGAATCCTGGAACCAGCAGTGCTGCGACGGAGTAGAAATAGGCAGCGCTGGTGCCGATCATAACCAGGCTGTTCATGCCAGGATTGGCATGGCGCAATTCAGTGTACCCGGACCGGAAAAACCTCAATCCGGCATAAAACAACACCGGCGTGGTTAGTAGCCACTCAATAGCCATCCAGCCACGATGGGGCAAAAGGCTGGAATATAGAGATTCAAGAGCGGGGATCATCTTACCCATGGCAATCAAAACTACCGGGATAGTCAGAGCTGCAGCGAAGAGCACTTTCCGGCGGAGGTCGATGCCCTCCCTGTCCTGCTCTTCCGTTTCGCTACTGGCGTCCGGCTCCTGAGGCTCATATCCCGCATCGCGGATCGCCTGATGAATTTGCGGCACTGACAGGGTGTCAGACAGGAACTCCACAAACGCTTTCCGGGTCGTCAGATTGACACTGGCCTTGACCATGCCGGGTTGCTTGTTCAATGCCCGCTCAACTCGGGATACGCAGGAGCCACAGGTCATTCCGATGACCGGAATTTCAGCCGACTGTACTCGTGGCTGATAACCCGTCTCCTTAATCAAGTCGATTAACGTGGCCGGCGTGGCGGGCTGGTCAAATTTCACGGTGGCTTTTCCGGTCGCCAGATTCACCTGGGATTCCGCAACGCCGCGCTGACCCATGACCGCCTTTTCAATCCGCCCGACGCACGAAGCGCAAGACATTCCATCAACACGAATTTCTATTCGTTGCATATCCGTTTGGCTCCTTGGCACAACTAACTCCGTGCCTTTAAATCAATTCATCCGCAGGCAACTGGCAGCGTCACCCTCGCTGGGCTATGGCTTCAACAATCGGGCAGCCATCCATCGGCCCCTCACCGGAGCATTCCTCCAGGGTTTCAGACAAGACGGCCTCGATGCGGGACAGGCTCTGAATCTGATGCCGGATTTTTTCCAGTTGCTTGCTTGCGATTCGCTTGGCCTCGGCGCGGTCGCCATTGGCGTCCTGAAGCATCAGGAGTTCACGAATCTCATCAAGGGTGAAACCCCACTGCTTGGCGTGGATGATGAACTGCAGCCTGGCGATCGCATCCTCGGGGTAACGACGATAATTCGATTGGGTTCGGGCAGGCTCGGGCATGAGATTTTCCCGCTCGTAGAAGCGAATGGCATGGCTGGCCACGCCGCTTTTATCAGAGAGTTCGCCGATATTGAACGTTTTCATTCCTGCACCTCAAAACAAGTGATCAATAACTGATTCTAACCATAACCTTGAAGTGAACTTTAAGGTCAAGGTATTTTTTCCTGCATTGTCAGATCGGGGGCGATGCACCAAACTGGGCCAAGGCCCCCGTTTTAAATCAAGTGGGGCAAAAAGACGGAGACACTGTAATGAAGGTTTTTGAAAGGCTGGTTATGCTGATGTTAGGACTTTTCTCGCCCCTTTTCGCATTCGCTGATGGGCCGGGGCGCATGGGAGAAGGCATGATGGGGGGCAACATGATGCAGGGCATGGGCGGTATGGGGCTATTCATGATGATTATCATGATTCTTCTGGTTGTGCTATTGATACTGGCGATTCTGGCACTGATCAAATACCTGAGGAACAAGTGATGAGCAGGGAAAAAAGTGTCCATAGGCGCACGGTCCTTCGGGCCGTGGCAGGCACCGGCGTCCTTCTCACGTTGTCGCCGGGACTTCTGCTTACCGGGTGTGATGGAGGGGTAAAAGCGGTTGAATCGGAAACGCTCGGCCTTGATTCAGATGAATACGATGTTGAACTGAATCTTTATGCCATGCCCGATTCGGTGCCCATACTTCCGGGTGCCCCCAGTGAAGTGTGGCGCTACAGGGCGGAATTGCTGAAAGGCCCGGAAAACACAGTCTCCGAAAACCCGGACAGTTACCTGGGCCCAACGATCCGGCTGCGCCGCGGCCAAACCGTCAAAATCCATATTCACAATGAGCTGCCGGAGGACACCACCGTCCACTGGCACGGGCTTCATGTGCCGTCCGACGTAGACGGACAACCAAGACTACCGATCCGCCCAGGCGAGACAATGACCGTTGGCTTCGAGGTACTGGACCGGGCCGGACTGTTCTGGTACCACTCTCATGCCCACGGCAAGCAAGGTGGTCGCGTGGGATTTCAAAGTTACGCGGGGCTGGCCGGGCTCCTGATCGTTGAAGACAAAGAGGAAGCGGGCCTCAAATTGCCGTCGGGCGATAACGAGCTGTTACTGGTGCTGCAGGACCGCACCTTTGCTGGTAACAATGAACTGGTTTACATGGGCGGTGGCATGGGGTCCATGATGGACCGTATGCACGGTTTTCTGGGGGACAGAGTGCTGGCTAACGGGGCGCCTCCAACCACCCGAAAGGTTGCCACCCGCCCATACAGAATTCGGGTTCTCAACGGGTCCAACGCCCGCATCTACAAACTGGGCTGGAGCGACGGGCGACCTGTCACCGTTATCGGTGCAGACGGCGGCCTTCTTCAGACACCGGAAGACCGGCCTTACGCCGTGCTGGCTCCGGCTCAGCGGCTTGATATCTGGGTCGACCTTTCCAAGTCCCAGCCGGGTGATACGCTGGAGCTTATCAGTGACCGTTTCCGGGCTGGCATGATGGGCGGCGGTATGATGGACGGAATGGGAATGATGGGCAGCAACGCCCTGCCCCTCGGCAGCCGATTCCCCCTGGCCAGGTTGGAAGTGGCCGAGTCAGTAGAGGCCAGCGAACCTTTACCGGCACAGCTGGGTGTGCAGCGGCAAAAAATACCGGTAAACAGCAATACGCGAATCCGGTCGTTCGAGTTAAGCCCGGTTATGATGCGGGGATTTGCCATAAATGGCCGGCGGTTTGACCGAACGAATGTTGCAGATGACGAAAAAGTCCGCCTTGGTGACACGGAAATCTGGGAATTCCACAACAACACACCGATGCCTCACCCGATGCATATTCATGGCTTGCAGTTCAACGTTGTAGGGCGACGAGGCGGCAACTCGGACAGTCTACAGCAGGGTCTGGTCGACAGTGGCTGGCACGACACGGTTCTGGTTTTGCCTCGTGAAACGGTTCAAGTGGCAATGAAATTCGAGCGCTTTGACGGCCTTTACATCTACCACTGTCATAACATGGAACATGAAGATGCAGGAATGATGCGCTATTTTCAGGTGCAAGGCTAAACGCCACGATATACCTCGTAGCGCACATTGACTGTCAGAATGTTTTCGTCGAGTGGGAAGCACCCGAGACCCCGGACTGAGAAGCCACCGACTGAGCATCGCCCGCCTGTTCAACTCCGGTCACCGAGCCTTTCTTGTCCTTGCATTTGTTCATGCACAACCCCAAGCCACACATGATCAGACATGGCAGGAGGAAGATCAATATAGGCGCGACCCCGAGCAGCACAAGCGTATCCCAGCCAAAAATCAGTCCGGCGGTGACACCGACGGCACCCAACACCCACCAGCGCCGTGGCCCTGTCAGCAGCCCCATAAGCCCTCGTGAGCCGGTATCCTGGTTCGTCTTGCCCTTTTCGTCACAGTTCGATTTGTTACAGCAACTCATTATAATTCCTCCCATTTTCCAGAACCGATCTCTGTCACTTAGGTTCACCGCTGTAGCGGCGCGAAAAGCCTTGCAACCAGCGATTTCAAAAATAACGTTGAAGTAAAGTTTAAGGTCAAGCGTTTTGTAAAAAAAACGGATAGGCCTTACTACGCGACTTTGAATTTCCAGAAAGTAATGGCATTGGCATAAAAAACTGCTAGGATCTGGTGAACGATGTGGCGAAGATTGTGTCACAGCGTTCAAGATCGATAACTTGGTGCCCGACATTAAATGACCATAACGACACGCCAGATTTTCTCGTTGTTGCTATCACTCATAATGGTGATAAGCACTCCGGCGTTGGCTGTTTCTGAAATGGCCGACGGTCAGATGGATGCGTCCATGATGGACTGCGGTTCCATGATGGCCGATGTGACCGGAACCAACGGATCTGCTTCTGATGACGTGGCCAGTTGTTTCACAGGTTCAGATATGGCCTGTGCGGTCGCCAGCGGGCTGAACAGCTGTGGTGTCAGTATCGGTCTTTTGCCAACAGGCCTTAATGGCCTGATCGATACCGGTTCCCAACCGGTATTCAGTGCCCTTGAGGGCAGCTACCAATCCCCCTACCTGGCCTTTATCACACCCCCTCCAGAACCCCGCTCCTGAGTCTTAACCCGAATTTTTGCCCATTGCGGCAATGTCATTAACGTTAATTCTTACAAGAAAGCCTCGTGTTCACACCTATTCGTCACGAGTCTTTAACTGGAGCAAACCAAATGCGCAATTCAAATATCAAGCTTTCGATTACAGCCGCCATTTTCGCCGGCAGTGTCGCGTTCTTCTCCGTCTTCGCCCATGCCGAAGGTAAAGGTGACGGCATGATGAACTCTGATTCCAGCGACAGCGGAATGATGTCCTCGAAAGATATGAAGGGCATGGAAGGCATGAAGGGCATGGAAGGCATGATGTCCAACATGTCTGAAGAAGAACGCAAAGCCATGAAAAACATGAAAAAGGCCTGTATGAAGATGATGCAGAGCCATGGCAGCGATCACATGGACGGTGGCGAGAAGGATAAGGACGCTTAAACCAACCAACACCCATTGCCCGGGGCAGCCAAGGCGACCCCGGGCCTTGCGCTGCCTGCTACCGAATCAAATCGAGGATTTACCATGAAGATGAAGAAATCTGCCCTGTATACGGGTGTCGCCGCCATCGTTCTTGTCGCTGGCGCAACCACGCTGGCAATGCTGGCCGATGAGTCTGCCGAGCCGTCAGCCGCAGTCGCGTCCACTGCAGAGGCTGGCCCGGCCATTACCATTTATAAGAGCCCCAGTTGCAGTTGCTGTCAGTCCTGGGCTGAGCATCTTGCGACCAATGGCTTTGACACCGACATTATTGAAACCGACAACCTTAATGAGGTCAAACAGAAGTATGGGGTGCCCCGTGAAATGGCGTCCTGCCACACCGCGTTGATCGGTGATGTGGTGATCGAGGGGCATGTACCGGCGGATGATATTGTCGCCTACCTTGAAAAACCGCAGTTCAATACCGTAGGACTTTCTGTGCCCGGGATGGTCCAGGGCAGTCCCGGTATGGAAACTGGCCGCAAGCAGGACTACAAGGTCATAGCCTTCAGTGCCAACGGACAGCAGAGTGTGTTCCGCGAATATACGGACTACTGAGGTCAGCGCCATGAATGCGTTCATTTATCGCCTGAAGTCCGCGCTCTCGTGTTTTGTCCTGGTCGCTCTGGCTGCTGTCATACCGGCACTGGCTCAAGCCCAGCCTGAGCTTGATGGCCAGCCAGTGAAGGCATTGACGAGTAGCTCATCAGGTGCTCTTCTCGTACTGCGGGATAGCGGCCTGTTCGCCATTGATGGGAACGCTGCCACCGAGATTCCCCTGCCGCCATCTGATTCGGGTGCTCAGCCCACGTCTCTGGCAAAGGGAGCGGACGGCACCACCTACCTCGCCGGTCCGGGCCTGGGCGTATGGCGTTACAACAGCGGCAATGAAAGCTGGCAATCCCTCAACAACACATTGCCAGATCTCGAAGTTACTGCCATTGCGGCTCACGCCACCCAGCCGGAAACCGTTTACGCCTACCTTGGCGAGAAGGGTATGTTCCGGTCCAGGGACGGCGGCGCCGAATGGGCCAAAGTCGATGCGGGTCCGCAAGAGCCGGTGCAGGCATTCCTGCACTCGGACATGCCTGGCAGCATGGAGAGTGGCTGGCTTTTCGCCGGCACGACGCGCGGCGTCGCCCGCTCCATGGACTGTTTCTGCTTCTGGGGCGATGCGGGAGATCTGCGAGGTACCGTGTCTGCCATCAGCTATGATCCCGCCGCTCCGGAAAACGTCTATGCAGTCGTCGAGGGACAGCTCCATCACAGTACTGATGGCGGCGAAACCTGGGCAAGCGTCAAGACACCCGGAACCGTGACGGCGCTGACTTTCTCGCCAGTTAAGGGGTTCGTAACAGCCGTTGAGGGCGGCAACCTGTTTGCCCATGGCGACGGCGGCGAATGGACGCCGGTGTATGAATAAGTGGATCGGCTTGCTGATTCTGTTCGTTGTGCCGGCCGTTGCGATCGCTTCCGGTCGGTCGGCGAGTACCGACCCTGCGCCCGCGAATGTGGCGCAGGGTCAACAAATTTATCAACAATACTGCGCCGCCTGCCATGGGCAGCAGGCTGAGGGCGCTGCCAACTGGAACAAACCGGATGAGAAAGGTGAAATGCCGCCACCGCCTCATGATGAGACCGGCCATACCTGGCGCCACAGCGACGCCATGCTGTTCAAGATGATCGCGAAGGGCTGGCGGCACCCCTTCAACAAAACCGATCGCCTGACCATGCCAGCGTTCGAAGACGCTCTCACTGAACAGGAAATTCAGTCAGTCATTGAGTACCTGAAAACGCTCTGGACCGATGAACAAAGAACGTACCAGGCGACAGAGAGCCAATAGCAGAAAAACTGGCCTCCATGCGTTAACAAGAGGCTCCTTCGTTCTGCACCATTTTGAACTTGCTTCAGGATAGACAGAGTGTTTTCCAGGCGTCATACGTGCTCAGGAAAACCTGCCCCGTGAGTTCCTCACAGAAATGAGTCCGCCGCAGACCGTCCATCACAGGGCCTTTCACCTCACACATGTGCAGGCGTATATCCATAGCCTTGAGCCGGCCATTTATTGCCTCCAGGCTCTCAAGTGCTGAAGCGTCAATGGCATTTACCGCCTGACAAGCCAGAACCAGATTCTTCATCTTCGGTTGTTGAGACGTCAGCGCCATGACAGTCTCTTCCAGATAGCGTGCGTTGGCGAAATAAAGACTTTCATCAACTCGCAGGACAACGGATTTCTCATCCGTTTCAACCGTGTGGCGCTCTACGTTTCTGAAATGCTCGGTACCCGGCACCCGGCCAACAATTGCACTGTGCGGACGACTGGTGCGATACAGATAAATCCCTATCGATAGACCCACACCGACCAGGATTCCAGCTTCAACGCCCTGAATCAGCGTAAGCACAATGGTTGCCAGCATCGCGGCGAAGTCCGCTTTTGAGTAATGAAAGGTGCGTCCAATGGCTTTTACGTCAATCAGGGTGCTCACTGCAATCATGATTGTGGCGGCCAGTGTCGCCTTTGGAAGGAAAGCGAGTATGCCGGTGAGTGTTAGTGTGGCAAGTGCAATCCCGACTGCGGTAAACATACCCGCAAGTGGCGTCCGGGCTCCGGCTTCAAAATTCACAACCGAGCGTGAAAAACCACCTGAGACTGGAGAGCCCCCGCTTACGCCGGAACCTATGTTCGCCAACCCCATAGCAATCAGCTCAGAATTGGGATCGATCCTCTGGCGCCTTTTGGCTGCAAGGGTCTGGGCAACGGACACTGATTCTACAAATCCAACCAAGCTGATCAGAACGGCTGCGGGGACCAGAGCCGCCCATATGCTGGGGTCCATGGAAGGTAAACGGATCTCCGGAAGTCCGCTTGGAACTTGCCCCACCAGATTGACTCCGGCACTCCCCAAGTCAAAGTGCCAGGCCGCTGCTGTTGTCACAAAAACCGCTGACACGGGGGCGGCTTTCGCAACGATATCTGCCCCCCGGGGCGCCAGACCGAGCCCGACCAGTGCATTTTTCAGATATTGGCGACACAGAAACAGGTATAGGAGAGTGCCGGCTCCAATAGCAAACGTGATCAGGTTGAAGGAGCCAAACTGGCTGATCAGGCTTGCGCCCATTTCGATCAGATTGTGACCGCCACCCTGTATACCGAGAATATGACCAAGCTGACTACCAGCAATAAGAATTCCGGAGGCGGTGACAAACCCTGAGATCACGGGGTGGCTCAGAAAATTTGCGATGAACCCAAGTCGCAAGACGCCCATAGTGAACAGAATAAGCCCGGACAGCGTAGCCAGTACAAGTGCGGCACCAACGTATTCGGGCGATCCTGTAGTAGCAACGCCTCCTAACGCAGAGGCAGTCATCAGTGACGCCACTGCGACAGGACCAACAGCCAGCGTCGCACTGGTGCCGAATAAAGCGTAGACCACCAGCGGGATCATACTTGCATACAACCCAACTTCAGGCGGAAGCCCTGCCAACAGGGCGTAGGCCAGGGCCTGAGGAACAAGCATGAGTGTGACGATAACCGCCGCAAGGCCATCGCTTAGCAATGTATCTCCACGATAACCTTTCAGCCAATCAACAATTGGCAAATACGCCGCGATTCGCTTCACCGTCAACCTTCCACGGCCGTCAGAGTCTTCGCTCTAGTGGTTTCTCCAAACATTTGCGCCCTTCCAGACCTTTGTTTAAAACCGGTTGATCGGAATTTTCAGGTACACCTGTCCGTTATCCTCGGAGGGGGGAAGGTGCCCCGCCCTCATGTTGACCTGAACGGCCGGTAGTATCAGTCGGGGCATTCCGAGCTTGGCGTCACGCTCTGAGCGAAAAACAACAAACTCGTCTTCACTGATATCGTTGCCCACATGGATGTTGCTGGAACGTTGCTCGGCGACGGTCGTCTCATGAATAAACTCATCGCGCCCCGCCGCTTTGTAGTCATGGCAAAGGAAAACGCGGGTTTCTCCGGGAAGCGCCAGGACTTTCTGAATGGAGTGGTAAAGGGTATGGGCGTCGCCCCCTGGAAAATCGCAACGGGCGGTCCCGGCATCCGGCGCAAAGAGTGTGTCGCCGACGAAGGCTGCATCTCCGATGACGTACGTCAGGCAAGCCGGAGTATGTCCCGGCGTGTGAAGAACGCTCGCCTCAAGATTTCCGATCATGAACGTGTCGCCCTCCTTGAACAGACGGTCGAACTGGCTGCCATCCCGAGCGAAATCTGTTCCGGCATTGAAAGCTTTGCCAAACACCTCCTGAACGACAGCGATCTTTTCACCAATGCCTGTTTTTCCACCGAGACGCTCATGGAGGTAGGGTGCAGCAGAGAGGTGGTCAGCGTGCACGTGGGTTTCCAAAACCCATTCCACACTCAGGTCATTGCTTTGAACGTACTCAATAATCTTGTCAGCGGAACGGACATCGGTCCGGCCCGCGGCATAGTCGAAATCCAGCACAGAATCGATGATCGCGCAGACCGAGCTATCAGGATCCTGAACGATGTAGCTGAATGTGTTTGTAGGCTCGTCAAAGAAATGCGTGACTAGCGGATGTTGCATGGCGTCACCCTCGTCGCAAAGAGAATTGATCAGATTTCAACGTATCAGGTTTTATGTTATAACGATAGCGTTAACAGCTATATTAAATAACTGAGATTATAGGTTGCAACAATCTCGTGGTATGTCTCCGTTAGGTGGAGACGACACACTGTCCACCGGGCAAATCGTGGCATTTGAAGAGGTATAGAAATGGACTGGAGCTCTTTTACTCAAGGTGCCTTCGGAGGTCTTTTAATAGGCTTGTCCGCAGTGATGCTTATGGTCACGTTGGGACGTATTGCAGGCATCAGTGGGATGGTATCAGGTCTGATCTTTGATCGGTTTACTGCGGAGTCTGCCTGGCGACTGGCGTTTGTGCTGGGCCTTGTCAGCGGGCCTCTGTTGTTGGTTGTCCTGAATGGCTCGCTTGGAAACGTGGCGGGCAATCCTGAGGCCGTGGTCGGCAACCCCATCGGTGGCGTGCCGCTGATGGTCTTGGCTGGCTTACTGGTGGGCCTGGGGTCTGGTATCGGCAACGGTTGCACCAGCGGACATGGTGTTTGTGGTATCGCCAGGCTATCCCCCAGATCCATACTGGCAACGTTGGTTTTCCTCTTAACGGGTGTTGTAACCGTTTACGTCGTCAGACTCATGACAGGACACTCTTTATGAAACTGATTTTTGGTTACCTGGCTGGTTTGTTGTTTGGCCTGGGTCTGGCTATTGGCGGTATGACTGACCCCCAACGTGTACAGGGCTTTCTCGACGTCTTTGGTAACTGGGACCCAACGCTCATATTTGTCATGGGCGGAGCCGTGGTAACAACGTTTGTCGGCTACCAATTGGTGTTCCGTCGCCAGGGCCCTCTGTTCGCAGAAACGTTTATCGTGCCCACACGTCGTGATATTGATACCCGTTTATTGATTGGTGCCGCTGTGTTTGGGATAGGCTGGGGTCTATCAGGTTATTGTCCGGGCCCGGCCTTTGCGTCAATAAGCGGTATAACCTGGCCTCTCGTGGCGTTGTTGCTGTCGATGGTCGCTGGTTGGTGGCTGGCTCGCCGGGTCTGAGGTAGCACAGCATAATTTGCCTGCTGGGGTAAGATGGCGATTTTTTGACCACGTCAGCATTCGGCGGCTTTCTCGCATGGATGCCGAACACAACACTAGGCACATCATACGATGTCGCGAACAATCATAAACTGGGCACCCAGTCCGATGATGAATGTGGCTGCAACCGTCGCAAACACCACGAATCCCAGCCATGCATCAAGCTCAACGGATGCAGAATCCCCTCCCCTGTACATCGGCACAACAATGCGCAGATACACTGCCAGCGACAGTGCACTATTGATGATCGCCACCACCGCCAGCCATGTGAACTGGACGTCAATGGCTGCCGCAAACAGAAGGAACTTGCCGACGAAACCTGCCAGTGGCGGAATGCCCACCAATGACAGCAGGAAGACTACCATTGCGATGGCAATCAAAGGCCGCGACCGGCCCAGCCCGCTAAAATCGTTCAGAGTGCGCCCGGCTATGGCGGCAACCGCGAAAGCGCCCAGGTTCATAGCCGCATAGGCGGCGGCGAACAGAATGATCGATGGTAAGGCCAGCTCACTGGAGCCCACCGCGAGGATGCCCAGCAGGAAATAGCCGGACTGGGCAATCGACGAATAGGCCAGCAGCCGGATGACGTTATCCTGCACCAGTGCCGCAAGATAGCCATAGGTCATGCTCAGCACGGCCAGCCCCGCCATGACCGCAGCCCAGCCAGTTTCCGGTGGCAGGTAACGAACCACCTGGGTGAGCGCGAACAGGGCGCCAATCTTGGGCACGACCGACAGGTAGGCGGCAATCGACAGTGGCGCGCCCTCGTAGGCGTCGGGTGCCCAGAAGTGGAACGGAACCAGCGATGCCTTGTAGCCCAGACCCACAACCACAGTCACGAACCCGAGAATCACGGCCAGCGGCATGGTATCCATGGCCGGCAGATCGGCGATCAGCGTAGAGCCGGAGGCACCGAACCAGTAGCTCAGGCCGAAAATCATGATGGCAGTGGTGACTGAAGCGAACACAAAGAATTTCATGGCCGCTTCGGTCGCCGGATCAGTATCCGGATAGGCAACCAGGGCAAAGGTGGCCAGGCCGGTCAGCAACGTACCCAACACCAGAAACATGGTGTCCCCTGCCCCCGCCAGTACCAGAGCGCCCAGAGTGGAAAAGATCAGCAGGCTGTAGACCGTACCCTCGCGGGCGCTGCCCCGGACATCCACCCGCGCCAACAGCATCGAGAGCACCGTAGCTGGTAGCAGGATAAGCTTGGCCCAGATGCTTAACGTATCGATGCGGAAACTGCCGCCAAATACCGTTGTGTCTGTGCCGAGCAGGCGCAGGGTCAGCCCGGTGCCAACGACCAGGCCGATGACGGCAATGATCAGCGAAATCCGGGGCTGTCGCAGCATTTCTGCGATCAGGGCACCAACAGCCGTCAACAGGACGGCAATTTCTGGAATGATTAATGCAAGATCTCGACCCATTACAGCACCAGTGCCGATGTAGTCCGGTGAATGACGTCCAACACCCAGGACGGCGCCACGCCAGTGGCAACGGTGAGCACCAGCAGGGGCGCCACCGCAAGAATTTCGCGCGGGCTCAGGTCCGGCATTCTATTCCAGCGATCCCGGGGTTCACCCAGAAAGATTTCGCGCAGGGCCTTGAGAAAGGTCCCGGCGATAATGGCAATCCCCAGAATCACCACAACCGCAATAGGAGTGGTGCCCAGAGTCGCGAGGAATATCTGGAACTCCGCCGGGAAGTGCGCGAGGCCTGGAAGCCCCAGAGACGCAAAAGCCGCCAGCACAAAGAACCAGCCAAGCAGTGGAACCGTTTTAAGCAGGCCGCCAAACTCGTTCATTTCCCGGGTATGGGCGCGCTCCTGGATCATGCCTACCAGCAGGAACAGGGCCCCCGTGACCAGGCCGTGGCTGAACATCTGCAGCACGGCTCCATCCAGCGCGACGGCACGCACCGACGGGTCCAGGGTCAGTGCGGCAACTGCGACGCCGACAATGACGTAGCCCATGTGGTTGATTGAGGTATAAGCCACCAGGCGCTTGAGATCGGTTTGTGCCAGGGCGGCAAAAGCACCGTAGATTGCGCTGACGACACCGAAGAACAAAACAACGATTCCGGCATCGCGGAGGGCGTCAGGGGTCATTTGCAAGGCGAATCGCACCAGCCCGTAAGTGCCGAACTTCAGCATGACGCCCGCCAGGATGACGCTACCAACGGTCGGTGCCTGAACGTGGGCCGCAGGCAACCAGGTATGCAACGGTATCGCAGGAATCTTGACCGCGAAGGTAATCAGCATGGCGATCAACGCCCACATGGCCGCCGCCCCCTCCAGAGGAGGATTGGCAATCCACGCCCGCATATCGAAGGTAGGGTCCGGGCTGCCGAGGTAAAGCCCCAGAATTGCGAGCAACAGTGGCAGGCTGCCCAGCAGGGTGTAGATAAAGAACATCAGGGCGGCCCGCTGCCGGTCTTCATGTCCCCATCCGGCAATCATGAAATACATCGACACCAGGGAAACTTCGAAGAAGACGTAGAACAGAATGCCGTCCAGGGCGGTAAAGGTACCGATTGCCGCGGTTTCCAGAAGCAGGATCAGAGCTACGTAGGCACGCGGACGGTCGCGAAGCGACGACGCATAGATCAGAGAAACCAGGAAAAGCACGGCACTCAGCAGCACCAGCGGCAGGCTGATGCCATCAACCCCGACCCGGTAGGCGGCGCCAATGGCCGGCATCCATACCAGCTCTTCGACCTGGGAAAAGCCGTCACCACTCACGCCCTGAAGCCACATGGCCAGAGCGCCGACCAGGGTCAGGGCGGCACTGGCGATCGCTATGCTGTGCACCGTCCGTGCCGTCGGCTTCGGCAAACACAGAATCAACACAGCGCCGACGAGTGGCAAAAACAGGGTCAGAGATACGAGTGGTAACATGAGTACAGGGTTCCTTTAGACACTCAGTGAAGCTGAAAACAGGATGGCCAGGAGCACAGCGGTGGCTACGGCGCTGATCGCCAGGCTGTGATGGATCAGGCCGCTTTGCAGGGTTCTCGCCCGCGCGCCGAGGTCCCGCACACCGGACACCAGGGCGAAAATCAGGCCGTCGATACCATGCTCATCCCCGACCCGCACATAATTCGCGACCACCTGGCCTGCACGGCCAACGCCAAGCACAGCGTCGTACAGGCGCCCTTCCAAACGTTCACAGCCCCGGGCCACAGCCATCACCGGCCTTCCGATCAAGGTCGTGAGCCCTCCGGCAACCGGCAGCCCCGATTCGGCCCAATGATGGATGGGTCCAAGCAGGCGTCGGGCGGACATCAGCCAGCCCAGTGCCAGACCGCCCACTGCAGCCAGCAATCCCGACAGTACGACGCCCACGCCCGCGGCTTCCGGAGCGGGCAGATCAATCATGGCCTCGACAGGGCCAAAAGCCAGCCCCAGGCCAACGGCCAGGATCACCAGGCACCAGATGCCCGTGCGCATCCAGGCACTGCCATCAACCACCTCGGTTTCGCCGGTGCCTCGCCAGAGCAGACGCAATGACCGGGACAGATAGGCGCCCGTCAGAAGGGTGCCCGCCAGTGCCATAGGGCCAAGCCAGGCAGCGCCCTGAGCGGACAGGGCGGCGGCAATCACCGCGTCTTTTGAGAAGAATCCGCTCAGCGGCGGGATACCGGCCAGGGCCAGCGCCGCCAGTGCAAAGCCGGCAAATGTCCAGGGCCTGGTGCGGCCAATACCGGCCAGTCGATCAAAACGAGTGCCCTCGCGGGCATGCTGGAAGTCGCCGGCGGCAAGAAACAGCGAGCTCTTGATGGCGGCATGGGCAAGCAGGTGCAGCAACGCCGCCAGCGGCACCCCGGCGCCGACTGCGATCAGCATCAGGCCATATTGGCTGGCAGTCGAGGCGGCAAGCATGCGCTTCAGGTCACGTTCGGCAAGTGCAATGATCCCGGCCGCCACCGTGGTAACGCCGCCGACAAGTCCGACGACAAGCAGGGTATCGGCGCTCAGCAGCGTCGCAGACCGGATTAGCAGAATGGCGCCCGCCGCCACCAGCGTGGCCGAGTGCAGCAGCGCCGAGACCGGTGTCGGGCCGGCCATGGCGCGCATCAGCCAGTCCTGCAGGGGAACCTGGGCCGACTTGCCCATGGCCGCCAGCAATAACAGCAGCCCGGCGGCGGTCGAGGCACTACCGCCAGCTTCCAGAGAGGCGGCAATCTCACTGGTACCTGACGACCCGATGAGTATGAATATCGCCACATAAAGCCCGAGATCGGCGCTGCGGGTATAGAGAAAAGCACGGCTGGCTGCGTTTGCGGCTTCCGGCCGCTGGAACCAGAAGCCGATCAGCAGGTAACTGCAGAGGCCGATGAGTTCCCAAGCCGCCAACAACAGAACCCAGTCGCCAGCCAGCACCAACGCCTGCATCGCCGCCAGGAACAGCGACATTACGGCATAAAAGCGCGCCTGGCCGGACTCCCGCTTCATATAGCCGATGGCATAAACCAGAACAAGGGTTCCGACCGTGGCCACTGCCACACTCAGCAGTGCCGTCATCGGACCCGCAGCCAGGCGCAAGGGCATGTCGGGCAGCCCGGGTAGAAGCAGGGTTTCGGCCTGGCCGTCAAGGGCTCCGGCCAGCAGCCGGACACCGCCTGCCAGGCTGAGCGTCGCGCCAGCCAAGGCCAGCGCAGCGCTGCCACGGCGCAGTATCAACACGGCCAGGGTGACGATCAGCGGCGGCAGTATCGGCAGAAGTACTGCACTCATCCTTTCAGGTCCTCCGCTTCTTCCATCTCGACCGAGCCCTTGGCCCGGAAACGCGCAATGGCAACGCCAAAGCCGACCGCCATCTCCAATGCCATAACCGTCATCACCACCAGCACAAACATCTGGCCGGAATAGGCTTCCGGATGCAGAAAGCGCCAGAAAGCCACCAGATTCACCATGGCGCCTGCCAGCATCAGCTCCACGCCCATCATGATCATCACCAGATTGGTCTGTGACAGAGCTCCATAGACTCCGATACCGAACAGGATGGCGCCGGTCACAAGCGCCAAGATCAGAATCATGGTCATTCCGATGCCTCCTTGCCGTCTTTACTTGACAGGTTTTTCACCGGTATTGCCACCGCAGTGGCCGCGATCATTGCGGTCAGGATGGTGATGCCGGCGGTTTCGAAGATCATCATCGAGCGTCCCAGCAGTTCCATGCCCAACGCCCGTGTCTGCGCTTGCGCGTCCACCACCTGCTCCGCTGCGGGGCCCCAGTCGGACAGCAGTGCAACGGCAATGGCAACAACAGCCGCACTCACCCCGGCACCAATCGAGAAGCGCTTCTGGTGGCTCATATCCATACCGCCAAGCCCGCCGGGATCCATCATGAACATCACCATGAAGATGGCCATGATGCTCATCTCGGTGGCCATCATCATGATCTGCAGCACGCCCAGGAATTCGGTTTGCATCGCCAGGAACAGGCAGCCGACGGCGGTCATCGAAAACAGCAGTGCCAGTGCGGAACGCATCATGGACGAGGTGCGAAACACCACCACGCCGAAGCCAATGGCAGCCAGCCCGAAAACGGCAACGAAAAAAGCCTGTGCATACATCAGGGAACCACCAGAATCAGTAAGCCGACAATAATGATATTGAGCAGTGCGAGGGGAATACCCAGGACCCAGCACCACCGCATCAGATTCGCCTCGCGGATGCGTGGCAGATAGTGGCCGACGAGCAGCATCGACACGGCCACGGCCAGGGTCTTGATCAGGCTCCAGGCCGAGGGCGGCAGCAGCGGCCCATGCCAGCCGCCGAGATAGAACACCGTGGTCGCGGAGGCCAGCGTAACCACCAGCGTCAGCCGGGCAAGGCGAAGCACCGCCAGGCGTACCCCGGTATACTCAGCGTCGACACCGCCGCCAAGCTCCCCCTCTGCAGAAGGCAGGTCGAAAGGGGCGCGGAATGCCAGTGCCATGGCCGCAATATAAAACAGCACGAAGCCCAGGGGCTGGTAGACGATGTTCCATAGACCCGCTTGGGAGCCAACGATCGCAGTGTTTACCAGGGATTCGGCACGCATGGCCACGGCCGTGATCGGCATGACAATCAGCATGGAATAGGCAATAAGCTGGCCCAGAAAGCGCCAGCCACCGATCATCGCGTAGGCTCCATCCGGCCCCCAACCCGCCATGATCACCGCGACGAGCACGTAGGCCAGGGCCGCGTTCACAAACAGTGCGCCAGTGCCAAGGTCCGCAATGATCAGGTCCGGCGCCAGCGGCAGGACTGCCATACCGAGCACGGCGACAACCAAAAGAAGCACGGGCGCGGCCTCGAAGAAGACCCGGTCTGGTGAGCGCGGTACTATGGACTCACGGCCGAGGTGAGCCAGGCCGCGAAACAGAGGCGCGGCCGGGCTCAGGCGACCAGTCGCCATCCAGCCCTCAACCACAGCCAGCAGCCAGGCGCTGCCAAGCAGCGCGAGCAAAACAATAGCGACGGTCACGAAGTCACCTCCCAGGGCGAAAGGTCCAGTGACCCGACTGCCAGCAGCGCATCGCCCAGTTCCTGGCCCTCGACAAGCTTAGGGACCAGGCCGATATGCTGACTACAGGCGGTGTCCAGCTTGTATGACTTAACATGGCCGCGCTCCAGTTTCAGACTTAGCCGGGCCTCGCCGCGCGGAGTGTCAACGGTGGCCTCACCGGTTCCTGACACATCGCCAACGTCGCGCAGAACCGGCAGCGCCGGTTCCCCGCCCGACTTTATAAGGCCAAGGCTGGCGGAAATTTCGGCCAGGCGTTGCCTCAGGCGCGCCCAGGCATCTCCACCTTCATCCGCAGCACGCGCTACGGGCCCGCGCAGGTCAGAAGATTCCGTTGGCAGCAGGCCGATACCCTTAAGCCGTGATTTGAGTAAAGGCGTTCGCTCAAGGCGGGTTCCCAATGTGCGCAGCGCTGGCTCCAGGGCAGCAAGACTGTCCCTGTTAGCCTCTCTGACTTGCAGTTGCAGAGTTGCGGCCCGTTGCGTCAGCCAGGCAAAGCCGAGCTGGCGCCCTAACTGAGCCAGCCAGCCAAGGTGACTGGCGATGCGCTCACGCTCAAGGGCGCCGGTGCGAGCACCGGCGTTTGCCGAATCGCCCTCCAGCCCTGCAGCTTGCTCTATTGCCAGACAGACTAAAAGACGGTAGCTCACCGGTGCCAGCGGAATTGCGGCTGACAGATACCCAATGAAGGTCTCGGCATCCATCTCGTCACTTGCTTCAAAATTCTCACCTTCGCTGGTCAACCCCACCAGGGAGGTCGCCTGCCCCTCCGTTACGCCGTCACCATCAAGGGTCAGCGTCAACTTAAGTCCGCCGGCCAAGCCAGGGAAGACCGGACCGAACGGCACTTCAAGCCAGTCCATCTGCAGGCCGTCGGCGCTGCGCGGCAGGTCTTTGGTGACTTCAATCATCGACATGAATCCCGAGGCGCCATGATCGTGACCACCGTGATCGTGCCCTCCATGCTCATGCCCACTGTGATCATGCTCACCGTGATCATGGCTGGAATGTTCATGTTCTGCGTGACCCTCATCTTCCCCGTCCTCGCGGACTACCAGGTCCATACCGCACTTGGGGCAACTGCCAGGCTCGTCCCGAACAATTTCGGGGTGCATGGGGCAGGTATATTCGGTCGCGGCATTTTCGTGAGCGTGTTCCTGTTGGCGTTCGTTACTGTGTTCGTTACTGTGGTCGTGGTCGTGGTGATGTTCATGATCGTGGCCGCCTTCAGGGGTTTGCTCCCCCGCTTCGCGTGCTACCAGATCCATGCCACATTTGGGGCAACTGCCCGGCTCGTCTTCGACAACTTCCGGGTGCATGGGGCAGACATACTCGATCCTGGCATGCAGGACCGAGGCGTCGAAATCCATGGGAGAGACCGCAAAGGCGCCTTCAGCCAGTGCCCGCTTCAGCCGCCCAACCGCGTCGGCCAGTGCCTCTTGGGAAAGACCGGCCGATACATCAGCGCCCGGTAAAGACGATGGAGTCGTTCCACCGAGCACGACAATAGTGCGCGGGCGGGGCATCTGCGCATAAAGCACCGTTGCAACCTCGCCCATTTTTTCTGAGAGCACGCCGACGATCAGAAGCACATTCGCATCACGGGGTGAGGCGCTGACACGCATGCCGGTGGCACTCACATTCAAGCCATGTGCCACGGCGACATCCTGTCCCGGGACGATGAGACAACTCAGGTCACGCGCAAATGCACGGGAAACCCACTTCTGAAGACGGGCGAACCGTGCCTGCCTCTGCCGCGAGCCTGTAGTGTTAATGGGCGATACAGAGGTCATTGGCGCCTCAATGCCCCCTGGCTCCAGCCATAAAGCAGGCCCAGAAAGAGGATGGCAAGAAATACGCCCATATCATACAAAGCAACCAGCCCTACTTCCTTGTACACGACGGCCCATGGGTACATGAACGCCATTTCCATATCGAAGGCCAGGAACAACAATGCGTAACCGTAGTAACGCGCGTGATAGCGCCCCCACACCGGATCCCGCGACAGCACACCGGAGCTTGCCGGCACATCCTTGCCCGGCTCCCCGCGTGCAGAGCCCATCACGCGCACAAACCCGTAAAGGCCCAGGATGGTAGCCACGATGCCGACCACCAGGGCAAGTAAAAGACTATACTGTTCCAGAAAACTCATTATCCAATCCTCGGATCGAGCAACCAAATAGCCCCTCACTCTCCTGCCAGGATGCCCGATGACAATGATCCCCGGGTACCCTACTCCAGTCCGTGATGCTTCCCTTCGTATAATTTAACATTCCTGATCTCGCCTCCCTCATTGACCAATTCGAAATTATTGCCAGACAAAGGCTTTATCTTGTTACAGGAATAGTTGCGACCGTAGACAGATGTGCAAAATTTACCGTCTTTCACCTCCCATCTTCCAATATAATGGGTAAGGTTTCCCTGTTGTTCACGATACTTGGTCATTCCATAGATTGACCCATCGGGATCATAGTACTCATGAAAGGTTCGAGTGCGAAAATTGTCTTGGGCATCCCGAAATACCATTTGCACCGTGTTTCCGACGACGACATTGGCAACATCTTCGCCCGAGAGAATCTCATCAGCCTGTAAATATGGCGCTTGTAAAAACAACAAAAACACGAATAGTCTAAAGCTATTTGCTTTCATCCTGCTCCCTCCCGCTTTCGTTCAACAATTGGTGTCACATCAACGCTGGCGTCTAGTCCTATCACAGGGTTACAAAAAGCTCAACGATCCAGTTATCGCCGATTAGTGGTGATCACGGACATGCGATTCTTCATGTTCCGAGCGCAGAAACTTCTTCAGAAAAATATGCTCTGCTGCGACGATAACAATCATCGTAATTACCGCCACGCCAATAACAAACGGATCACTATTCAGTTTGACCCAGACGAAGCCTACGAGTACGAGCAAATCCAGGACGATAGCAATCGCTGGCACCCACGCCTTTGCTTTCACATCGTCGCGCAAATGACGAAGAACTCCCCAGTGAATAGCAATATCCATTACCAAATAGAACACAATGCCCAGAGCGGCAATCCGTGAGAGGTCAAAAAACGCCGTCAGAACGAGCCCGAGAACCACCGTGTAAACCAACGTGTGCTTCTGGATACTGCCAGGCATACCGAAATGACGGTGAGGAACCAGCTTCATTTCAGTCAGCATGGCCAACATGCGCGAGACGGCGAAAATGCTGGCCAGAATGCCACCGGCGGTGGCCGTCATAGCAATCGCCACCGTGAACCAGACCGCATACTCGCCCAACGCCGGACGCGCTGCGGCCGCAAGCGAATAGTTCTGCGTTTCAATGATTTCACCCAGCGACAGATTGCTGGCAACCGCAAAACCCACCAGGGTATAAATCACTACGCAGGCCGCGATGGAAATAATGATCGCCCGCCCCACATTCCGTTTGGGGTCGATTACCTCGGAGCCACTGTTGGTAATCGTGGTAAAACCCTTGAAGGCCAGTATTCCCAGCGCCGTCGCACCCAGAAAATTACCCGTTGCTCCGGCTTCGCCCGTGCCTGAAAAGTCTACTGCGAGGTTATCAGTAATCCAGATACCCACAATTCCGAAAATCAGTATGCCTCCAATCTTTAACACGCCTATGAAAGACGCTACGCCCTGAATCATCCGGTTGCCGAGTAGGTTGATCAGAAACGCTGCCATAATGAGGGCTACGCCGAGAATAGGCACCATTCGGCCGCTTTCATCGCCACCGAACAGCTGCATGGTATAAGAGCCAAAGGTTCGGGCCAGGAAGCTCTGGGCAATCACCATCGAGAAATACATCAGCAACGCGTTGAAAGCCGTCGGCAACCGATCGCCGTATGCTTTGTGCAAGTACATACCGATACCGCCGGCGGAGGGGTATGCATTTGAAATCTTGATGTAGGAATAGGAGCTGAAACTGACGATTATCGCCGCGGCCAGAAACGCCAATGGAAACAGAGTGCCCGTCATCTGTGCCATCTGCCCGGTCAAAGCGAAGATACCGGCACCAATCATCACCCCGGTGCCCAGCATAACGGTTCCCGTGAGTGTGAGACTCCCCTCCTGATAGCGAGTGGTTCGATCTTGCTCCCTGCTCATTCGCTCTCCTGATACTCTTATTCAAAAACCTGACGTGCCACCGAAATCTGACGGAGCATTTCGAACATTTGACCTACATCAAATCCTGTAAAAAAGGGCCAGGGGAAGACCCTGGCCCAAGACACCACGGTCAGAACACGATACGAGCACCAATCACGGCAAACCAGTCTTCTCTACCACCGCCGTCTGCCTGCGCAAAGTCCGCCGTATCACCATACTTGCGCTCATGCACCACGCCCACGTATGGCGAGAATGCCCGATCGACCAGATCATAACGCACCCTGAGGCCGGTTTCCGTGGAAACCAGCCCTTTTCCAACGCCAATTTCACGGTCCTCGCTGAACGCGACGGTAGCATCGAACGTCGCGTACAGTATCCAGTAATTGGTCAACAGCAGTTCGTATTCCGCGTCAATTTCAGTGGAGGTATCGCCATCCTTGCTGACATACAGACTGGCATCAACCTCGAACCACTGGGGCGCCAGTCCAGCAAAACCGAGCACGGCGTAAGTTCTGTCCGGACCTTCAGGAGTATCAAACCGGATGCCCGCTTTCGCATCAAAGAACCTTGAGATGGGAACTTGGGCTACCAACTGATTTTCCAATGTCTCATAGGCCTGCTCCTCGATACCGTATTCCCCTGCTGTCAGCACGCGAAATTTCAGATCATCGGTACCATAGAAGGCATCTGCATTCCAGACGCCCAATTCCTCGTCATCGTCGCTGTAGCGGTATTCAAACTCCTCAAATTGAACACCCCAGGTTGTGAGTGGCTGTTTACGGTCGGTGGTATCGGAGATCATTTCCTGAGCTGTCACCGCCGTTGAGAATCCAATAGAGGCAAATAGACTGGAAACTACAAGTGATCGAATACAGCTCATGCCTCACCTCCATCTTCAGCAATCACGTCTGTTTTGGCCTGCGTTGACTCTGGCCCACCTTCAACAATCACCTTGCGGAACATGCCGGCCGCCGCGTGGTAGGACAGGTGACAGTGGAACGCCCACTGGCCAGGCTCGTCGACTTCTGTTTCCATGTACACCGTAGTGCCCGGGTTCACGCTAACGGTGTGCTTGATCGGGTTCCACTGGCCTGCGCCAACATCAAGGATGGACCACATACCGTGCAGGTGCATGGGGTGAGTCATCATGGTTTCGTTGACAAACTTGAAGCGGACCCGTTCACCGTATTTGAGACGAATCGGATCGGCGTCTTCATACTTGACGCCATTAATGCTCCAGGTGTAACGCTCCATATTGCCGGTCAGGCGAAGCTCGATCTCCCGGGTCGGTTCGCGGTCTTCATACAGCGGATCCTGAGCCTTGAGGTCAGCGTAAGAGAGGAACTTACCGCCATTGGCAGCTTTGGGCATGAGGCCACTGCCCTTGGCGTAAAAAGGATCGTTTTTTTCTTCTTTCCCCATCGCCATGGAACCATGGTCCATGCCGGACATGCCCGAATGATCCATATCTTTCATGTTGGAATGATCCATACCTTCCATATTGGAATGATCCATGCTGCCCATGTTGGAGTGGTCCATCCCGGACATATCTCCCGAGCTGCTCATATCCATGTTCCCATGATCCATGCCAGACATGCTGCCATGGTCCATTCCAGGCATGCCCCCCATGTCAGCCATGGTCAGACGCGCTGGTTCACGCATTGGTGGCACAGCCCCTTCCATACCCTTCTCCGGGGCCAGCGTAGCCCTTGCATACCCGGAACGACCCATGGATTCAGCAAAAATGGTATAAGCCTGCTCATCTTTCGGGCGCACGATCACATCGTAGGTTTCCGCTACACCGATCCGGAACTCGTCCACACTGACCGGCTGAACGTTGTTGCCATCAGCCTGGACAACCGTCATATCCAGACCGGGAATCCGGATGTCGAAGTAGGTCATCGCCGAAGAGTTGATAAAACGCAGCCGGATGCGCTCGCCCGGCTCAAAGAGTCCGGTCCAGTTCTGGTCCGGCCCTTTACCATTGATCAGGCCCGTAAAGCCATGCACGTCTTCGACGTCTGCTTTCATCATGCGCATGCCACCCCAGGCCATGCGATCCCGAACTGTGTTCATAAAACCGTTCTCGGACACATCCGAGAAAAACTCGCCCACGGTCTGCTGGTCGCGGTTGTAATAATCAGTCATCATTTTCAGGTTGCGCATGATGCGATCACCGGAATGCGGGTGTTTGTCGGTCAATTGGACGACGTATTCACGATCGTAGCGGAACGGTTCACGTCCCTCGGGTTCGATAACGATGGAACCGTAGGCGCCATCCGGCTCCTGAAAACCAGAGTGGCTGTGGAACCAGTAGGTACCCGCTTGTTGGATGGGAAATTCGTAGGTAAAGATTTCACCCGGCTTAATGCCTGGGAAACTGATACCTGGCACACCGTCCTGATCAAAAGGAAGGATCAGACCGTGCCAGTGAATAGACGTCATCTCGTCCAGGTTGTTGGTCACGTTAATCCTGACGTTTTCGCCTTCCTTAAAGCGCATCACCGGCCCGGGAGACTTTCCGTTATAGCCAATACCGTCTTTGACAAAATCGCCGGTATCAATTTTTACTCGATCAACCGTCAGGTCATATTCGCCGGCCAATGCCAATGACGATATAAACAGACTCAACAACCCTGCGACTAGATAAACTTTCACCCATATTACTCCAAACTGCGCCTTTAAAGGCGGGCTGGAGACACCGCCCCAAACCCGCCGTTCACTACTCTTTCATGAACATCGTTTTATTTGAAATTGACTTCTCCATACATCCCGGACTGATAGTGGCCTGGAACGTTGCATGCAAATTCAATATCGCCCTGGTCAGTAAATTTCCAGACGACCTCTTTGCTTTGTCCCGGCTCAAGTAAAACGCTATTTGGATCGTCGTGCTTCATGGACTTCCCATCGCCCATGTCCATCTCCATCATGTCGTGGTTGAGCTTGCTGCCCTGAATCACGCCGTGCTCAACCATCTTCATCATTTCTTTCTGATGACCTTCATGCATGGACGGAGTGCCAATATTGAACTCGTGAACGAGACTACCTTCGTTCTTCACCACAAAGCGCACGGTTTCGCCGGGCTCAACAGTGATTTCTTCCGGCTCGTAGTAATTATCGTACATTTCCACCGTGATAGTGCGACTGGCTTCGGAGACTTTACCCGGTTCGCCGCTGCTGGCGCCATGGCCACCGCCGTGCGCACCGGCGGCGAGGGTCACTGCCGACATCGACATGGCAGCGGCTGCAACAATCAACTTGGATGCGTTCATCTTGTCTTCTCCTTTGTCATACTGACCGGCAAAGCCGGCGCTGGTTAAGCCCTGAACATAGAGCAATGCCAAAATAGGAACAACACCATCGCGCACTAACCTGAATTCTTACTGAAAATATCCAACTATTTTGTCGTTCAGGATGAATTCAGGTTGATCGGCGACACTCGACACACTCTTGACTCAGAGAAAGGGCACCGCGATGCGATTACTACTCGTTGAAGACGACCGATTGCTGGCAGACGGTTTAGGTCGTCAGCTTGAAAAGGCGGGATTCAGCGTTGATACAACCCATACGGCCAGAGAAGCCGCGATTCTGGGCGAGCAGGAAGATTATCGGGCGGTTGTTCTTGATCTTGGTCTGCCTGACGGCAATGGATTGAGCGTTTTAAGGACGTGGAGAAAACACCAGATCGGCTTTCCGGTGCTAATCCTTACGGCAAGGGGCGACTGGCACGACAAAGTAGAAGGACTGAAAGCGGGAGCAGACGATTACCTGGCAAAACCCTTCCAGACTGAGGAGTTGATCGCCCGGCTTAATGCCATTGTGCGTCGAAGCGAAGGTCGCATTCATTCCGTGGTAAAAGCCGGACGCTACGAACTGGATGAGAATCGCCAGAGCCTGAAATCCGACGATGGCAAAGAATACAGCCTCACGGGTACAGAATTCCGCCTGCTGCGCTGTCTGATGAGCCGTCCCGGTCATGTATTTTCAAAAGAGCAGTTAATGGACCAGCTTTACAACCTGAACGACACCCCGAATGAGAACGTCATCGAAGCCTACATTCGCCGATTGCGAAAACTGGTAGGCAACGACACCATTTCTACCCGTCGCGGCCAAGGGTATCTGTTCAATGACACTGTTTAGCAAGCCCAAATCCGTCAAAGGAACTTTGCTATTATTACTACTGCCTGCCGGCATTGCGTTAATGGGGCTTGCATGGCTGGTTCACGGCTTGTTACTGGACCGGATGTCCCGGGAATTCGTTGCGACACGACTTAAGGATGAGGTCGCCTTTCTGGAACACCAGATTCGCGACTCTGGCGGTCAATTGGATAATCTCCAGACCGGCGACTACTTTCAGGAGGTGTTTCACCACGCCTTTGCCATACATTCTCCTTCTTCAACCATTATTTCCCCAGATTCCTGGACGCCGGTGTTAACGTCCTTGATTGAATCAGCAGAAGATGGAACCCGTCGTGTGCAGGATGCGGATACCGTCGATGGGCCAAAGGACATTCTCGCGTATCGAAAGTCGTTCCAGGTGGGCAACACCCCTATTGTAGTAATCGTGTCCGAGGATCTAGGCGCCCTGAAACGCAGCCAGGCAGAATTGCACGCGTGGACGGCCATCGTCTCTATCTTGCTAATTCTGCTCTTGGTCGTTGTGATCTGGTTCGGTATCAATCTGTCCATGCGCCCCGTTGTCGAGCTAAGAGCCACGTTAAAGCGACTTCAGGATGGCAGAGTTTCACGAATTCATGTTCAGACACCTGAAGAGTTTCGGCCACTGGTCCAGCAGCTCAACCAATTGCTCGACTCGCTGGATCAACGCCTGGAGCGATCGAGGGATGCGCTGGCAAACCTGTCTCACAGCGTGAAAACACCCATTGCGGCCGTTCGACAGATCCTTGAGGACGCCAGCCGCCCGCTCTCCAACGATCTCCGCCTTCAGATGACCGCGAGGCTCAATGACATCGACAAACAGCTTGAAGCGGAAATGCGACGCAGCCGCTTTGCCGGGCCACAGGTTGGCAAAAGTGCCTACCCCCTTGAACAGGCGCGGGATCTACTCTGGATGCTGGGGCGGCTATACCCGGAAAAATCCTTTGAACTGTCGAGTTCTCTACCGGAGGACGCTCGCTGGCCGATTGAGGAACACGACCTGAATGAAATCATGGGCAATCTCCTGGACAACGCAGGCAAATGGTCAGAACGATGCGTGGAACTGTCACTCGTTCAACACTCCGGAAATCTGCAGATCGGCGTTTCAGACGATGGGCCAGGCGTCATTGAGACTGAAATCGGCAAGTTGGGCCAACGGGGATTGCGGCTGGATGAGCAAACGCCCGGCCATGGCCTTGGGCTGGCGATTGTTCGGGAAATTGTGGAACGTTATGGTGGAAGCCTCCATTTCTCACGCGCCAAAGAACACGGACTTTGCGTGACAGTCGACGTCCCCAGGGCTTCGAGTACGATCAGCTAAAACCGAATACCTGCACCTGAGCCCCCATTCCGCCAGGCCCGTACAGTACTTCTGATTCCAAAATCCGTCCTCGCGGAGCTTACTGAGGAATCTCTGATCCTGGCTGGTCAACTCACCCAGATATCCAAAGCCCGGAGGTGTGCCAGAATCTTTCATAAGAGACTCACAAATAATCGCCGCAGGAATTGCCGTTGCCCGATAAAGATCAGGGCGGCCAATTGATACCGAAAGCTTCGGCCCTGCAGCTAATATAGGGTCAAGTGGTGACACTTGAACATGCGCTGATTAATGAGTCTCGTATCCAAGCATAGGCTAAACATTGACTCTATAGTTACTACAGAGTTTTAAATAGCGTTATTTGAACGAGCACCAGAAACGTGAATATGAGTATCGACTGGAATGAATAGTGTGGCAGGGAAGAATTTGTCAAAGACTACAACTTTCAAAAAACCCGCTATCACAAGCTGTGCAGCACAAGCCTTTCTAGGCCTTTCGGCGCTGGTAGCGCTGGCCGACCAGGTCATAAAGTGGCTCGTCCAGCAATCCATGGCCTATGGCCAGTCCATTGAGATCACCCCCTTTTTTAACTGGGTGCATCTTTGGAACAAGGGCGCGGCCTTCAGTCTCTTTGCCGACGGTGGGGGCTGGCAGCGCTACTTTTTTATTGCTATAGCCGTGGTTGTCTCGGTTGTTCTGGTCAAATTAATCCGGGACAGCCGTCATCGAACTGAAGCCCTGGCTTACGCGATGATACTGGGCGGCGCACTTGGGAATGTCATCGACCGAGTTTTCCGAGGCTACGTTGTCGATTACCTGGATTTCCATTGGCAATTCTGGCACTGGCCGGCGTTCAACCTTGCCGACGCCTTCATAGTCCTGGGTGTGATCATGATTTTTGTCACGGGCTTCAGGGCCGAAAAAAGTGCCGGAAACAACACGAAATGAACAACTACCGAACAAGGAGAAAATAATGGGCCACGAGCATGCTCACATGTCACCGGATACCAAGGACAAGCGAGTTGCAGTAGCCATCTGGGCGAATGGCATCCTGACTGTCGCCCAGATCGCGGGCGGGATCTTCGCTGGCAGCCTGGCGCTGATCGCCGACGCTATACATAACTTTTCAGACATGGCATCGCTGGTTATCGCTTTTGCGGCCCGGAAAATTGCACGCCGCCCGGCCGACTCAAAGATGACCTTTGGCTATGGGAGAATTGAGATCGTTGCGGCACTCATAAACTACACCACCTTGATCATGATAGGCCTCTACCTGATCTACGAAGGTACCATGCGATTCATTGAACCGACGGAAATCAAGGGATGGTGGGTAATCTGGCTTGGCATTGTCGCACTGGTGGTGGACGCGTTGACCGCGCTGCTGACCTACTCTATGCAGAAGGGCAGCGTTAATATTCGTGCGTTGTTTTTACACAACTTGTCTGATGCGTTTGCATCAATCGCAGTCGTTGTAGGCGGTGCCCTGATTCTCCTTTACGACATGCGCTGGGTTGATCCCGCAATCACAATTGGTATCGCCAGCTACATTCTCTACCTGGGCCTGACGGAAATCGGCGGAACCATCCGAACACTCATGCTGGGAAGTCCTGTGGATATTGACACAGATTCGGTCATTGAGGCTGTATCAAACGTAGAAGGCGTTATCGACCTTCACCACGTACATTTCTGGCAGATGGGTGAGCATGATGCCTCCCTCGACGCCCATGTGGTGGTCGAGATAAGTGCCTGGAATGAACTTGAGAAAGTCAAGGATGGGATAAAACGAACTTTGGAAAACGAATTCAGCATCACTCATTCAACATTGGAGTTTGAGCACCCTGATCACAGTCACAAAGATGCCCATACTTATGGCCATGGCTAGCAGGGCTGCTGAAAAGGGTGCCGTGTGGCAGATCGGCTGCGAATGGCCGACATGCCACACGGTTACGAACACCTTATGCGAGACGTAATTGAACGCCATCAGGTCTGGGCCTACCTCATCGCTGTTTTTTCCGGCCTCATTGCCGGATGGACCTCTTCCCTCGGCGACAGGGTGGAGGAGTGCCAGAGCACCCGAGCCATTGCGGCAACGCCGGTTCTGTTGATTGCTCAACTGGCTCTTCTGCCACTCTACCTCTGGCTTTTTGTGGGCAGTCAATTCGATTTAAATCTGGAGCTTGGGCGACACCTCCTGCCGGCCTTTGTCGGGCTGATTGTTGTCCCGCTTATCTTGGCATTTCTGACTGAAAAATGGGCCGAAAACTCCAGAAAAGCCACCGGGTTCATTCGCTTCATGGGCCTGATGCCGGTCCCTATGCTGACAGTCGTACTTTTCATCATCACGATGACACAGGTCAGTCAGATCGACAGTACTGGTCTGCTCATCTGGCTCTTGATGATTGTGTTCCCGGCCTATCTGCTAGCCGTGGTTCTGGTTGGAAAGGCTCTGCGCCGGGTCTTTCGATTACCAGTAGAAACCGCTCGCACCGTCGTCTTCAGCCTTGGAACACGCAACTCCTTCGTGGTTTTACCTTTGGCACTTTCAATGCCGGAGGCCTTGGCTGCCGCCGTCGTGGTGATTGTCGTCCAGTCTTTGGTGGAACTGTTTGGAATGATGCTTTATCTGCGGTGGGTGCCTGGTCGGTTGCTACCGGACATCTGAAAAATCTGACCTCTCCCGTTATCGGCCCTCAGGACGCTCAGGTAACCATTGTCGAGTTCTTCGGCCCATCGTCATGGAAGCCCAGCCCCAATGGCATGGCGATCCGGATGTCCTCGCAGCATGGGATGCGGCGGAGTCAGCCGGGCTGGATGTAGAAGCCGCTCGGGCCGGCATGAATTTGCCCGACATTGACGGCATTATGCAACAGGATGCTATGGACGTTAAGGCGGTTGGAATTTCCGGAACTCCAACATTCTACGTCAACGGAGAAAAGTTGAGCCAACTGGGACCTCAGGAACTGTACGACCTGGTGACGTCCAAGGTAGAGTCATCGAAATAACAACATCAGAACTGGCAACGCTATGTCACTGCTTGACTACCTTCTACCCTACGATTTCTCGACGCTGACCGTGCTGAGCTACATGCTCGTGATGGGGTTCTATGGCATCGGACTGCTTCGGATGCCGGATCAGGATCGGCCTGGCGCGCTGCGGATTTTTGCTTTCACCTTGGGGGTGCTGATCTGTTATACGGTGATGCAGACACGCTTCGACTACTACGCGCAATACATGTTCTTCGTCCATCGGGGCCAGCACCTGATTCTTCATCACATCGGGCCTATCCTGATCGCGCTTTCCAATCCCTTGCCAGTCATGCGGTTCTGGTTTGAAAAAACCAGCCCGGGCTGGAAGCGCACGCTCCGGCCTCTGGGTTGGGTTTATCAGGTTCTGCAACAGCCCTTCATCGCCCTTTTCCTGTTTGTTGGGCTCATTTATTTCTGGCTGTGGCCATCGATCCATTTCGACGCCATGCTCAGCCGGGATCTGTACTGGGTCATGAACTGGAGCATGTTGCTGGATGGTCTTCTGTTCTGGTGGTTGATCTTTGACCCAAGACCGCCGGCGATCACCTCATCACTGGGGTATGGCAGACGCATGTTGGTTCTGGCTGCCGCAGGTGTGCTTCAGATGTTTCTTGGGGCGTGGATTGTGTTCTCACGTGACATGGTTTACGACGTTTACGAAGTCTGTGGCAGGGCCTGGCCCCTGGACCCGGAAGTCGACCAGCTCCTGGGCGGTATGCTGACCTATATCCCACCGGCCATGATGAGCATCCTTGGCATTCTTCTGATGCTCCGGCGAGCCATGCATCAGGACGGAAAATACACCAATCAATCCAAACAACTAGAGGAAACAGCGTCATGAGAACTCGCTTCTGGCGACAACGAACCAGAATCATACCGGCGACCCTAACGCTGATAGCGGTTCTATTGCTGACTGGTTGCCTTAGCAACGACGCGGAGGACTGGAATGGTAAAAACATCAGTGGCCTGGACCCGGAGTTTCAGGATGAGGTGCTCACTCTGTTCGTGAGTGTAGATCCGAAACGTGACACGCCTGAGCGCTGAAGAGATTCGACGTGACCTCGTTGCTCTTATGCAAGAGGATTCCTGAATCGAGCTGGAGTTGATCTTAGGGCACATTTCCATCAGCTTGACGTCGAAAGGCGACGAAGTCATTTAACCCGGCCACCGCGGATGCAGTTCATCAATCACATACCGATGGGAATGCTCCGCTCCCAACTCCGCTCTGTGCGGGTGGTCGCGTGGCAGGTCATGATGGCTATGGGCAATCACCGATGGATCATCGGCGGGCCACAGTCGGCTGGCTGCAATCAGGAAGACAAGCCCCAGAACCGCCAACACAATCAGCGTTGGCTGAATTCCGGCAGATGAGCCAAGCCATCCCGCCAGTGGATAGGCAATCAGCCAGCCGGCGTGAGACAGCGAAAACTGGGCGGCAAACAGTGCTGGGCGGTCTTCGCCGTGAGAAGACTGGGTGAGCAAGCGGCCTATGGGTGTCTGAACCGTTGAGAATCCAACGCCAAGCAGCGCCCAGACGGGCATCAGAATGTAGATACTGTCGGCAAACCACGCCGCGCCCAAACCGCCGAGCAACGCCCAGGCCCCTGCCAGCATCACCGGACGGTCCCTCCAGCGTTTGAGCAGCGCTGGCAGCGCCAATGCCGCCAGCATGGAACCCGCGCCGAATGCCGCAAAGGCCATGGCCGTGTGCTGATCGGTCAGGCCAAAACTACCCTGCACGATCACTACGGTGTTCACGATCACCATGGAGCCGGCCATGCTGACCACCACATTCAGCGCGATCAGCCCCCGAAGGCGCGGTGTGGCCATAAAAATACGAAACCCACGGCGGGCACGCTCGTGAATACTCCGGCGCTTCTCCGGTGCAGAGCCAGAAGGCAGAACCACCGATACGACGAGCAGCGCGGAGGCGATGAAGCCCACCACTGTGCCCGAAAACAACCCCTGCCAGCTGGTGATCAACAACAGCATGCCGGCCAGTGCCGGGCTGATCAGGTTTTCAAGATCGTAGGCCAGACGGGAGAGGGACAGCGCCCGCGTATAATCATCCTCGTTGGGTAAGGTGTCCGGGATGGTGGACTGGAACGTCGGCGTAAAGGCCGCAGATGCCGATTGCAGCAGTGCGATCAGTACATACACCTCCCAGACTTCAGTCACAAAAGGCAAGGCAAGTGCAATGGCAGCTCGCACCAGATCCAGAGAAACCAGCATCACACGACGAGGTATATTCTCCGCCAGTGCTGCAGCAATGGGAGCAATGAAGACATAGGCGACCATTTTGATCGCCATAGCCGTACCTACCACCTGCCCTGCCTTATCACCAGCAAGATCAAAGGCCAGAAGGCTCAGGGCAACCGTTGCCAGGCCCGTTCCCAGCAGGGCGACGACCTGGGCTAGAAACAGGTGCCGGTAGGTGCGATTTTTCAGAATCTCAAGCATGGTTCTCCTGACTAAAGACCCGCAACCGGGCGGTTAGCGGGCCTTTGCTCCATCTCCAGCTTTACATTTTGCCGGAGTGGTTAGCTCCAACGGGGTTGCCGTACTCATCCACAAAGACATACAGGTTCGCTTTGTCTTCGCTGGCAGAGTCAGGATTAGCAAACTGGACGACCCATAGTTTACCCGCCGAGGTAGACCGTTGCTCGGCCGTGCCTCTGGAGGCTTCCGCCCAGCTAGAAGCAATCTGTTCTGAATTAACGAGTTGCTGCTTGACGGCGGCCGCCCGCTCGGTCACCTGCTCTTTCGAAACAGGCTCCGAAGCACCATGGCTATGACCAGCCCCAGCAAATGCGTAGCCGGAAACCGACAAAACGATGACCGCTGCAAATACGTGAATCATTTTTTTCATGAGATAACTCCTAAGGATCAATAATTGAATTACTTCTTGCTAATGCCGCTGTAAAACCCGCTGGTGTCAAGAACCACAGTGACAGCTGTTTCTCCGCGATTTTCCCAGTACCATCCATGCGTACCGTCAAACGGTGCCTCAAATGCGCCGCTCGCAGACGGCTGGTCGCGCCCCTGCCAGTAGCTGGTGAAATTGTCGCCGTCATTGAACCGTTCACCGTGCATATCGAAGTTCACCGAACCTCCCTCCGTGGTCCAGTTAAAGACCATTCGATCTCCCTCGGCCATTGTGGCTTTGACTTCCAGACCCTCGTTTGGTCCCAAAGTTACGGTCGTGGAATCAGAACTCAACCCTTCTGGCGTTTTCCAGACCGGACCAGCCGGCAATGCCAGCAGGTTACCCGACGAGGCCGATTCCGACTCAGGCTGCGCGGATTCAGCGGCGTTGGCCTGACTGAGTACAGTCAACCCCATGGTCTGGCCGAGTCCCGTGGGATCGATGCCATATTCCGCCGGGAGGATGGTTGTGACCAGAACCACACTGCCGATAACAGCAGCCACTCCGGTCGCCTTGAACAAGCTTTTTGAGGAAGGAAGGCCCTCACGATTCATATTGGAAATGTCTTGCATGGTCTAGCTCCTCAGGAAACGGTGTACAGGCCGGTCAACTGATAACCCATCAGCATAAAACCGGCGCTCATCAACAGAACGTTGGCTGCAAGTGCCTGCCGGGGAAAAACATCCGTCCGGCGCCAGAAGTTCATCGCGATCAGAATGATGCCCAGAGCCATCAACTGGCCAATCTCAACTCCCACATTAAACGCCAGAATGTTCGCCACCAGGCCATCCTCTGAAAGCGTGAAATCCTGAAGCTTCGTGGCGAGGCCGAACCCATGAAAAAACCCGAAAATCAGGACAGCGGCCTTGGTATTGGGCTGAAATCCGAACCAACGGCGAAACGCACCAAGGTTATCCAGAGCTTTGTAGACCACGGAAAAGCCGATGATGGCATCCACCATATAGGCATTGACGTTGGTCTCGCTCAGCACGCCGTAAAGAAGCGTAACACTGTGTCCAACCGCAAAAAGCGTGACGTAGATACCCACGTCTTTCATGCGGTAAAGAAAGAAGATGACACCTGCCAGGAACAGGAGGTGGTCGTAGCCGGTGACCATGTGTTTGGCTCCAAGATAGATGAAGGGCAGCAATTGCGCCCCACTGGCCTGCTCTATGAACGTGGCATCGCCTTCTTCAACACCATGGGCAAATAACAGAGGAGAAAACATCAGGCCCACGAGCGCTGTCCCTAAAAGGTACAGCCAACGCACGCCAACGCCCCCGCCTGTTCGGCAGGGAAACGGCATATGATTCATTCGGTGATCTCCGAAATATTGACAGAAATTTAGATGAAGACGCTGACGCGTCTGTTCTGAACAACGTTGTCAGGCTTTCGGGGGCCGATAAAGTGCGGATGTCTGCTCTGGCAGAGGAGACGGCGTTCTTTGGAGCACAGGTTCGTTCTGCCTGTGGAAAAGCGGCACTGCACCCAGGTTCAGGGGCACGTGCTTTTCGACTGCGCCAAGCGCATGGAGTAGCAGGTGATCCTGATCCGTCATTTCAGCAGTCGAAACGTGGAGATGATCGAGAGAGGATGGATGGATATGTCCATGGCTCTCGACAAATTCTGCAATAGAAAGGCTCTGTGATGCGTCATGAACGTTCTGATCTGAAGCCCAGGCGATACGAAAGAGCATCATGAGTGACAGCATGGTCACCACCAAAATGCTTCTGCCGTTGGAAAATTGGGCCTGGTTCATTAACACTTCGTATCCCGTTAGCGTCGATCTATTGGCAGGAAGACTATCCAAGTCCGGTCTGCTTTGCAAAGATGCGCATTTAAAGCGCCTAGAAGACCAACCTCGAACCATCCACTACTCTATTTCAGGAACTTGTCTATGCACCATGAACGACTCGACCATTGGCAACACGATCACGTCTTTGGTCAGGATCTGAAGCGCTCGGGCGAAACCCGAACACTCATCGTAGTGGGCATGACGCTGGCGATGATGGTCTGGGAGATTCTGGCCGGGATCGTCTATGGCTCCATGGCTTTGCTGGCCGATGGCCTGCACATGGGGTCGCACGCGGTGGCTCTGGGTATTGCGGCCTTCGCCTATGCGTACGCCAGGAAAAACGCAGGCAACACCCGCTTCTCTTTCGGGACGGGCAAGGTCAATGCGTTGGGTGGCTTTACCGGCGCGATTCTGCTGGCTGTCTTTGCACTCTACATGGTCATCGAGAGCGTTGGGCGTTTTATCCAGCCCGTCCCCATTTCTTTCGATGGGGCCATTTTTGTGGCCATCATTGGCCTGGTGGTCAACGGGTTATCAGCGTGGATACTGGGGGATGCAGGCCATGACCATGGTCACAGTCACGGGCATGATCACGGGCACCACCATCATCACCATGACCACAACCGCCGGGCCGCTTACCTGCATGTGCTTGCGGATGCGCTGACGTCAGTCCTTGCCATCGTTGCCCTCTTGGCGGGTAAGTATGCCGGGTGGAACTGGATGGACCCGATGATGGGGATTATCGGTGCGATTCTGGTAACCCGTTGGTCCTGGCATCTGCTGAAAGACACCTCAAAGGTCCTCCTTGACGAGCAACATCAGGATATGGAGGAAACCGTCAAACAGGCCGTCGAAGACGACGATGCCACAGTCAGTGATCTGCACGTATGGGCGATAGGCCCAAACATTCATGCGGCTATTGTCTCAGTCGTCTCGCACCAGCCCGAGTCGCCCACAGTCTATAAGGAGCGCATTCAGGCACAATGCCAGTCCCTGGTCCACGTGACAGTAGAGCCTCTCCGGTGTGATTAACGGGGAGAGCGCAGATCTGAGAGTAACGAGATCAAAGATACCGGGCGATTGCCTTGAATTCATCGACACGCCGCTGCTGCTGCTCCGGCTCCAGCGGCCCGATGGCATCGTCCAGGCCATGTTTAATTCCTATCCCCCATGGGGGGATGGTATCCTCTGCTTTCGTTGAAATCCAACCACAGACTCGACGCATTATAGATTGATGATTTCGGCCATCCACCAGAGAAAACTGGTTCCGACGCTCGTCATGCTGTTCGCATTGGCGGGTCTGTCACTGTCGGTGATTGGCGAGTCATTCTCTCACGGTGTGGCTGAGCTGGCTGGCGATTGGGAATCCCAGTCTGACGGCCACCCAGGCAGTCATGGTGGACATGGACATGCCCACGATTTTGACGAAGAGCCAGAGGCGGCGTCACTTCATCATGATGCTGGCAATCATACCCACGAGACCGTGGACCACCTCTGGGTTCCGTTTGTTTCCCAAAGCGTGACCGTTCTCCGGCAGCCCGTGCCTTTTGCCGGAGGTTCTCCCCGCAGTTTGCGCTATCGGCTTGAACGCCCTCCCAAAGTTCTCCTTTCCGCTTGATTCTTGCTGCTTACGCGGCCCGAAAAAACACATTCGATTGGAGTCTTTATGTTGTCAAACTTGCATGGCCGATGCCGTGGTGTGTCCTCAACGGGCACAGGCAATCGTCTGCTCTGGATATTTCTCACACTGGGCCTGATGGGGCTGAGCGCGGATGCTCTTGCTCATGCTGTTGCCCAGGGCGACAAGGGGTACATCCAGGAAATTACCGGGATAAACCTTATTTCGTTCATCTATCTGGGGGCCAAACACATGGTCACCGGCTATGACCACCTGCTGTTCCTGCTGGGTGTCATTTTCTTCCTTTACCAGATGAAGCACATCGCGATCTACGTGAGCCTGTTTGCCCTGGGGCATTCCACCACAATGTTGCTGGGGGTTTACTTCAACGTGGGCATCAACAGCTACATCATTGATGCGATTATCGGTCTGTCCATCGTCTACAAGGCGCTGGACAACATCGGTGCCTATCAGCGGTGGTTTGGCTTCCAGCCCAACACCAAGGCCGCCACGTTGATTTTCGGGTTCTTCCATGGTTTTGGTCTGTCCACCAAGATCATCGAATACGACATCTCACAGGACGGCCTGATTCCGAACCTCCTCGCCTTCAATGTGGGCGTGGAAATCGGACAGTTAATCGCCCTGGCCATGATCCTGATCGCCATCAGCTTCTGGCGAAAAACCGACGGCTTTTTCCGCCATGCCTACACCGCCAACGTGGCCATGATGAGTGCAGGTTTTCTGCTCTTTGGCTATCAGCTCACCGGTTACTTTGTCGCCTGATTCTGGAGATTTTTTATGTACAACACCGATATACCCAACCGTGAAGAACTGCCCAGCACTGCCAAGCTGGTTCGATCCACCATCATTGCCGCTATCGTGGCGCTGGTTCTGCTGGTAACCGTGGTCATGCCCGCCGAATACGCCCTGGACCCAACCGGCGCAGGTCGCCTTTTGGGCCTGACTGAAATGGGCGAGATCAAGGAGCAGCTTGCTGAAGAAGCAGCTGCTGACGAGGCAGCCCAGATGGTTTCCGTGCAGCCTCCAGCAGAACAAAAGGCAGCAGAAACTGCCAAACCTGTTCAGGAAACAGCACCGGCTCCCGAGCCTGAGCTCGCGCCTGCCGAGAAAGAGCCTGCATCAGAACCGACACCTGCAGAGTCGCAGTGGCGGGATGAAGTGCGTGTGGTTCTCACACCGGGAGAAGGCACAGAGTTCAAACTCACAATGGAGGAAGGTGCTACAGCCCGCTTCTCCTGGGTGTCTGAGGGTGGCCCTATCAACTTCGATACCCATGGTGATGGAGGGGGCCAGTCAATTTCCTACGAAAAAGGGCGGGGCGTTCCGGAAGACGAGGGCAAGCTGGAAGCGGCCTTTACCGGCAACCATGGCTGGTTCTTCAGGAACCGGAATGATAATGACATCACCCTGGTGCTTCGCACCGGCGGGAATTACGGACAGCTGAAAAAAATGCTGTAATAGAGCTCTGGTACAAAAGGCTGGCAAGGCGGCCGTGTCGATCAGGTCGCCTCCCAGATCAAGCGTATCCGGATACTCGCGCAGGGGCTTGGTACCGGCGGTCCTCGCCCTTCTGTACTACGTTTCCGAGCAGGTTGACGACGTTGACTTTCCGGTACCCGAGGATTATGTGATTTAAACGGCAATGGCCCGCTTTATGCTTACACCTTCCCTAGACACCAAAACCGTCAACATTTCCTCAGTGACTATGGGAGGGGAAAACAGCCATGTCGCTGCTTACATCGCTGATCAAAGCCAGTACCCAGTTCCAGCAGGCCATGGAAAAGCGTCAGCCAGCTGCCCCTGGCGATGCCTCGGCAAAGCCCGCCGCTCCTGATGCACCGGCTTCCGCAACCGATGACCGGTTTACCCTGTCCGAGCGGGCGAGTTTCGATACCGGCCGCCCAAAATCCACCCGGTTGCAGATGGCTGAGTACAAGCAAACCGTCGGGCAGGACCTTGCCTATATGCGGGAGACGCTGCGGCATAAACTTGCCGAATACAAACTCAACCCGGCAACCAGTGTGGAAGTCTCGAAGAACGACGAAGGCAAGATCAGCGTTGGTGGTGGAATCCCAGAGGAAAGCCGTAGCCGTATCGAACAGGACCTGAACAACAGCAAGCCGTTCCGGGAGGCATTCAGCCGGCTCAGCGCCAGCGAGCCCACCCTGCACTTTGTGGACAACGCGCTCAAGTTGAACAAGGCATACGGCGTGAACAATTCACTGCTGGACACCCTGGTCAGCGACAACCAGCAATTCAACGGCCTGCAGGACTTGGCGCACCGCTACGACAGCCTGCGCAGGACTATCAGTACCGATCAGGCCACCAACTACGCAGACCGCAAAAATTTCGCCCTGAGCCTGAACACCCGGGCCTGACTCCGTTAAATCCGGAAGGGCTCTGGGTCCCCTTTGCCGACGCGAGTCACCTCCGGCGCATCCCCGGTCATATTCACCACGGTGGTCGCCTCCAGGCCGCAAAAGCCGCCATCGATGATCAGGTCCAGATCGTGTTCCAGAGTTTCCCGGATGTCATAAGGGTCGGTCATTGGGTCTTCGTCACCCGGCAATATCAGCGTACTGCTCATGATGGGTTCGCCCAGTTCCGCCAACAGCGCCTGCACAATTGCGTTGTCCGGCACCCGCATGCCGATGGTTTTACGCTTGGGGTGTAACAGACGGCGTGGTACTTCACTGGTGGCGTCCAGAATGAATGTGTATGCCCCCGGTGTGAAGTTCTTGAGCAGCCGATACTGGGTGTTGTCGACCTTCGCGAACACACCGATGTCCGAAAGGTCCCGGCACATCAGGGTGAAGTTGTGCTTGTCATCCAGGCGGCGAATGCGCTTTATCCGGTCCGCTGCCTGCTTGTCACCGAGGTGGCAGCCAATGGCGTAGGCGGAATCCGTCGGATACACAATAACGCCTCCCTTGCGGAGAATATCCACAGCCTGGTTGATCAACCGCTTCTGGGGCGTTTCCGGGTGAATCTGGAAGAACTGGCTCACTGGCCACCTCCGGATGCAAAGGCCGGATCATTCTTGGAGCCGCCCATGCAATTCGGAGAATCAGGCGCAGCCTGGCCAGACGCCTCCCACTCCTGTGGTGAATACACATGCAGCGCCAGGGCGTGGACGCCACCGGCCATTTCGTCCGCCAGTATTTTGTAGATGGCTTGGTGCCGCTTGACCTTACCCTGCCCCTCGAACTCTGAAGACACCAGAGTCACCTTGAAATGGGTTTCAGAATTCGGCGGCACGCTATGTTTGTGGCTCTCGTTTTCAACCATGAGGTGTTGGCTGTCGAAAGCGCTTGTCAGCTTTTGCTCAATGGCTTGTTGTGTGGACATAAACAGGCCTGCTCCTGATTGAATGTGTTATGGAACAGTCTACTACACCAAACGCTGTGTTACCTTGACAGGATACAGACAAAGCGCCATCTTCCATCCCCACCCGAAAACTGCTTCCGACTTATGCGCCTGTACATTGCTGAAAAACCAAGCCTGGGCCGGGCAATTGCTGCTGCCCTCCCCGCTCCCCATCAGAAGGGGAACGGATGGATTCGTTGCGGCGAAGGAAGCAACGCCAGCACCGTTAGCTGGTGCATCGGCCACCTATTGGAACCGGCGGAACCCGGCCAGTACGACCCGCGCTGGAAAAAATGGCGACAGGAAGATTTGCCTCTGTTTCCCGGGCGCTGGGAGGTGATGCCTAAAGACAGCGTACGCCAGCAGCTCAAGGTATTGGAGTCTCTGGTCCGCAAGGCGGAGACCATTGTCCACGCCGGCGATCCGGACCGGGAAGGCCAACTGCTGGTGGACGAAGTCATCCGCTACACCGGTGCCACCTGTCCGGTGCAGAGAATCCTGATCAACGACCTGACTCCGGCGGCCGTGGCAAAGGCCATCCAGGCTCCCAAGGACAATCGTGAGTTTCGCCGCCTGTCCCATTCCGCCCTCGCCCGCCAGCGGGCGGACTGGCTCTACGGCATTAATCTTACTCGTTTCTATACCCTGTCCTATCAGCAGCAGGGCCAGCAGGGCGTATATTCCGTCGGCCGTGTACAAACCCCGGTGCTGGGATTGGTGGTGGAGCGGGACAACACCATTGAGAACTTCCAGCCGAAACCTTTTTTCCGCGTTCAGGCGACGTGCCACGCGATAGATGAGGAATCGGACCAGCAATCGTTTACGGCACGCTGGCAGCCCTCGGAAGCCTACCGGGAATACCTGGATGAAGAAGACCGTTTGTTGGACAGCGATGTCGCCAGACAGATCGCCGAGGCCGTAGAAGGACGGCCCGGCAAAGTTACGGAATCCCGTTTCCGCGACAGGAACGAAACGCCGCCCCTGCCATTCTCACTCTCAGCCTTGCAGATCGAGGCGGGGCGACTGTTCCGCATGGGCGCGAAAGACGTGCTGGACACCGCCCAGAACCTGTACGAACGCCACCAGTTGATTACCTATCCCCGTTCGGACTGCCGTTATCTGCCGGAAGGTCATTTTGACCAGCGTCAGAGTGTGGTGCAGGCCATTGGCAATGTCGCCGGCGAACTGGCGACAGCCTGCGAGGCAGCGGATCTGAACCGCCGCACCGAAGCCTGGAACGACAAGAAGGTGGATGCCCACCACGCTATCATCCCTACGGCCAGAAAGGCGCCCAATGGACGTCTGAGCGAAGCTGAGAGGAACATTTACGAACTGATCAGCCGGTATTACCTGATGCAGTTCAGCGCCGACGCCATTCACCGGGAAGGCAAATTAACTGTCGGGATTGGCGAACACGCGTTCAGGGCAACGGAAACCGCGGTTCTTCAGCCGGGCTGGAAAACCCTGGAGATTCGCCAGCGGGAAAGCCGACAGGAGGCCGCCAAAGCGCCCCTCCCTCGCCTGGAGAAAGGTGACCCCATACTCTGTGACTCGATGGACATCGCCGAGCGCAAAACCCAGCCACCCCAATACTTCACCGACGCCACACTGCTGTCAGCGATGACCAATATCGCTCGCTTTGTCAGCGATCCAGAACTTCGGAAAACCCTGCGTGAGACCGATGGGCTGGGCACTGAGGCCACGCGGGCGGCGATCATTGATACCCTGTTCCGGCGCGACTATCTATACCGGGACAAGCGCCACATCCGGTCAACGCCGAAGGGAAAGGCGTTGATTGATTCATTGCCGGAATCCGTCAGCAAGCCGGATATGACGGCCATCTGGGAAGCCACCCTGGAAAGTATTCGCCGCGGTGAGGGCAATCCCAAGCAGTTTATTGCAGACCTGAAAGAACAGATACGCGGGTTCATCAATACCCCAGAGCAGGAAGCCAAGACAGCCCCACCAGGCGAGGGGCAGCCGCACTGCCCCAAGTGCCGCGCTCCCATGCGCCAGCGCGAGGGCAAGTTTGGTGCCTTCCATGCCTGCACCCGCTTTCCGGACTGCAAAGGCACACGGCCCATTGAGGACCAGTCGCCGGCGGATGGCACGGGAGAAAAACCCATTCCCTGCCCGCACTGTTTTTCGCCCCTGGTGCGCAGACAAGGCAAAAAAGGCTGGTTCTGGGGCTGCAGTAATTTCCCCGGCTGCCGACAAACACTGGATGACGACAACGGAAAGCCTGCGATCCGTTTACGCAACACTACATAACGACACTGAAGCGAAATTGCGGATTTGTAATAATATGAAGCGGAATTCAATACCCATTCCCCGCCGTCGGCCGGGAAGCCTGAATATGACAAATTTGATGTCGGGAGACGTTTGATGCGAATTGCCCTGCTTGAGGACGAACATGAACAGGCTCAGCACATTCAGTCTGTGTTGTCCGAGCGCGGGCACCACTGCGACAGTTTTCCGTCAGGCCAGGCATTTCTGAGCGCGGTCCTTCACCGCAGCTATGATCTGCTGGTGATGGATTGGCAAATACCCGACATGACCGGGATTGAGGTTCTGGAAAGCGTACGTGCGCAGTTGAACTGGCAGATTCCGGTGGTGTTTCTCACCCAGCGCGACAGCGAGACGGACATCGTACGTGCGCTGGATGCTGGTGCTGACGACTACCTCGCCAAACCCGCTCGCGAGGCAGAACTGGTGGCGCGCATCAATGCATTGGCACGTCGCACCAGCCCCGATACCGAAAAAGAATCGTTGCAGTACGGCCCTTTCGAGATCAATACCCAGCTTCGGACCATTGCGCTTCACGGCAACGTGCTGACGCTGACCGACAAGGATTTTGACCTGACCCTGTTCCTGTTCCAGAACCAGGGCCGGCTACTGACCCGCGAGATGCTGCTTGAGCGGGTATGGGGACTGGCGAAAGACATCAATACCCGTACCGTGGACACGCACATGAGCCGGCTTCGCCGCAGACTGGGCCTTAATCCCGAAAACGGCTTCCGCATCAAGACCATTTACCAGCGCGGCTATCGTCTTGAGGCCATGAAAGCCTCTGGCCCGGATGAGAACGTACCGGTCATGGAACAAGCCTGACATGAGTCAATGCGTCACCCTGCGAACGTTCACCGGTTTGCTGCTCCTAATCAGCTCCCTGGCGGCGTTGCCAGTACAGGCGGAACTTTCGGTCACCCGGGGCTCCCAGGCGGCCACTGCTACCCCTGAATCCAATGCGACGCCGGAGTGGATCTATACGGTACGACCCGGTGAACATTTTGCGGAGATCGCTGACGCATTGTTGTCCAAGGATATTCCCGCCATTCGCCTGCTACAGCATAACGGCATCGATAACCCCGCCAAGGTGGGCAGTGGAGACAACCTGAGAATTCCCCTTGCCTGGCTTCAGCGCCAACCCAACCCTGCGCGGGTCAACTCGGTGACCGGGTCGGTGCAACTGATTTCCGGTAGTGACGGCACCAAACGCCCCCTGACCAGCGATTCCCTGATTCGGGTGGGTGATGAAATCCGGTCACAGGCTGGCACGGCAACCATCGAACTTGCTGACGGCTCTGTAGTGCGGATATCACCGCATTCCCGCCTCGCCTTCAATCGCCTGACGCAGTATGGGAAGTCCGGCATGGTGGACACCCGCCTGCGCCTCAATCAGGGCGAAATTGAAACCCAGGTGAAACCCGTGATCGAGGGCGGTTCACGTTTTGAGATCGAAACGCCCTCCGCGGTGGCGGCAGTCAGGGGCACCATGTTTACCCTCAGGACTGCGCCCGGCATGACCGATCTACGGGTTACCGAGGGCGAGGTATCGTTTGGCCCGCCGGGGCAAACACGCCGGATTCCAGCTGGTTATAGCGCCAGCGTTTCAACCGCAGGTGTGGGCAGAATGAGCATCCGTCGCCTGCCCCCAGCCCCGGAGATTAACCCCCTGCCGCAGCAGTTGAAGCAACTTCCTGCACAGTTGAGCTGGACGCCCAACGGAGCCAACAGCCATCGCGTGGATATCTTTGATGCCGAGTCCGGCCGCTGGATTAACAGCAGCGAAGTCAGCGACAATGATTTCGATATTAACCTGCTGGACAATGGCCGCTACGAGATTCACCTTGCCGCCATCGACAATCGTGGCATGGCAGGCATGCCCGGCGTCATGTCTTTCGAAGTCGACCTACAGGCCCGGACTGCCGCACTGGAACAACCGGAACCAGGCGCGACCGTTAACGACGACATGCCCGAGTTCCGATGGCAATTGCGCGGCGAAAACGAAGTCGCCCGGGTGGAAATTGCGGAGGACAAAGACTTTGGAAACACGATTGCCACCAGCGAGTGGGCGCCTGATGAAAGCGCACTGCCTTCTCGACCACTGACACCGGGACAATACTACTGGCGGGTGGTCACCGAGGCCGGCGGCAATTCTGTGGCCACGAGTGAGGCACGCTCGCTGGTCGTGAACGGGACCCTGCCACCGGTTCGCATCATCAGTGTCAACTACGTCGATAGCCAGGTAAGGGTATTCTGGCAGAGGGTGGATACTGCAACCGATTATCGCCTGCAGCTGTCTGAAGAACCGGGATTTAACAACATCATCAAAGAGGCTACGCTGTCGGATACCACTGCGGCCTTGCGCCTCATTCCCGGAAGACGGTATTTTGTTCGCCTGAAAGCCCTCTCTGACGGTCCGCTCGAAAGCCGGTGGGGACCAGGGAGGGAATTGTTTCTGGAATAACCCACAATTTCCTGATACCCGACAGCAGGCCCCATGACCCGGAACTGGTTTCCCATTAAAACAACACCTTGGACACTGGGCCTGCCACTACTGACATTTCTGCTACTCTTTCAGACAACCTCAGCTCCGGAGCGTCTGGACTTCTGGCTTTACGACACCCTTGTCACCGCAACACCCGCAGAACCCGCGGATGACGTCGTTATTATCGCCATAGACGAACTGAGCATGGATCGCCTCGGGCGCTGGCCCTGGCCACGGACCACCCATGCGCAGCTCATCGAAAAACTCCGCCAGGCCGGCGCCAAAACCATTGTCTTCGACATTCTGTTCCCCGAACCGTCGTCGGAAGACCAGGCAATGGCCAACGCCATGCAGAAACACGGCAACGTCATCCTGCCGCTTCATCTGTCACCACCGTCCCGGCACTACCTGATCAGCGAACAACTTCCCGCCCCTGCGTTGGCGTCCGCAGCTGCAACGCTTGGGCACGCCCACGTGGAGCTTGACGAAGACGGCTTGGCGCGAGGACTTTATCTGTTCAATGGCCTGGGCGATCAGCTATGGCCCAGCCTGGCACTGGCGGCCTCTGATACACCGTCACCGGGCCCGGAAATATCCAGTGTGCCGCCCTACACAAACGTCAGACAGCACTACCGCGCCATTCCAATGGCTGGTGGTGCCGGCACACTGCCTTCCTATTCCTATATCAAGGTGCTCAACGAGCCACCCGCAAGGGAGACTTTCCGGGGAAAAACCGTATTTGTGGGTGCAACCGCACCAGGTTTTGGCGACATCCTGCCCACCCCGTTTTCGGGCCTCAATCAGCCCATGTCCGGCGTTGAGTTCCACGCCAACAGCTATTCCGCGTTGGTGAAAGACGAGTTGATATCGCGGGTGTCGAAGCCTATTGGGATCGGCCTCGCTGTTCTGGTCATTGTTCTACTGTCATGCACCCTGCCCCGCATGCGACCGGCAGGTAGCATTTTGCTCTGTTTGACGAGCTTCGGCTCGCTGACTCTCCTGCATGCGCTGCTACTGGTCGGAGGCAAGCTCTGGCTGCCGATCTCCCACGCCATCGTGATTCCCCTGCTGGCGCTGCCCGTATCCAGCGCACTACGACTGGCCATGACCAACAGCTTCCTCAACCGGCAGCTTGACGAGCTTGCCCGCGGGCCCACCATGACCCTGGAAGAGCCATCACTGAGGCACCCACCGCAACTGTTCAGCCATTTCCAGGCCCTGCTCCAACCAGAGGGCTGGCTGTTGGCGGAAGGTGATGAGGTATTGACGTCATCCGGCCTGACCGCCGGTGATATCCCGCCACTGGAGACCCCGGGCCAATGGCATCATATTGATGGCCAAAGCTGGGTCAGCCTGGTACGCAATGGCGTGACCTACAAAATCGGGCTCAAGCTGCCCAATGACCTTAGCCGTGAGGCCATCCAGCGTTACCTCCGCCGTTTGCCGCTGTCCAGCACCCGAGAGCCGGAGCGTAAAACGGGGCCACGGGAAAACATCTCCGCTCGAATCGAGCGAGTACGCATGGCGACCGAGCGCATGAGTCAGATGCAGAGGTTTATCAGGCGCAGCTTCGAACGCATGCCGGACGGCATTATCGTAACCGACGAGCTAGGCGTTATCCGCTTTGCCAACGGCCACATTGAAGAATGGTTTCGCGAACCCATGCCAAGCCTCAGCGGCCTGCCCCTGGCCAGACTTCTGGAGGGACACGACCCGCGGGACAATCCGCCCTGGCATGAAACCGTCTCGGAAACCCTCACGCTGGCTCAGAGCCGCACAGTGGACCTACGGATTCGCGATAAGGATTTCCTGATTCACTTCGCGCCGTTTTCACTGCCTGACAGCGATCAGAACGGCATTATCGCCAACATATCGGATATCTCGGAACTCAGGGAACAACAGCGCCAGCACCGGGAGGCCATCGACTTCATTTCCCATGATGTTCGCTCGCCCCTGGTTTCACAACTTGCACTGATCGAACAGCTAAAGCGGAACAGCGGCCATATCGAGCCGGAACAGCTCGACCAATTGGGTCGGCTGGCGAAGCGCAGTTATCATCTTGCTGAAGAATTCGTACAACTTGCCAGGGCCGAACAGTTAACTGAAACCCGCTTTTACGAGTGCGAATTTTTAGCCATCGTTGAGAACGCTCGCGACAGCGTCAGCGAGCAGGCCGCCGAGAAAGACATTCAATTGTTACTTCAGGGAACAGAGGATTTATGGCTGAAAGGAAATGCGGAACTGCTTGAGCGTGCCGTAATAAACCTTCTGACCAACGCCGTGCAGTACAGCCCATCCGGCTCGATCGTCAATATTCAGGTCTTTCGGGCCGGCCATCAGGCGTGCCTGACTGTAAGCGACGAGGGGGAAGGCATCGCTCCGGAAGAAATCCCCTATCTGTTTGACCGCTATCAGCGCCAGAAAAGCAGCGAGCTGTCCGGCAATCATGGCACAGGGCTCGGGCTGTCGTTCGTGAATGTTGTGGTCGAAAAGCATCGCGGTGAAATAACCCTTCGCTCCCGACTCGGGGAAGGGTCGGCCTTTACCCTCAAACTGCCGATAGCGCATCCATTGGAATAATAGCAAGACTGACCCCACACATCCTGCCAGACACACGCTGCCCGGATTAGATGGTTTTGCTGACCGGCGCCGATGGTGCGCTCATCAAGCCATCAACGTCTTCCACCTGGATCGTGAAGTACCAAGTACCGTTATCCAAATTGTTAACGGTGTATTCCATGATGCTGGCGTCACTAATTCGCACCGTTTCAGAAAGCGCCTCTGAGTCCTGACCATAGTTGATGATGTAACCGGACAGTTCCCCCATCTTTATGCCATCGCCGTTCGCCCGAGTTGACGGAGCATTCCAGCTCAGCGACGCAGAACGCTCAACTACCTGTGACTGAGAGCCCTGTGCAGCATATTCAGTGCTGGAACCTTCTGATGAACCGGCTTCACATCCAGTAAGCATAGTCCCCATAAAAAATGCGGCTATCCATGCCCCTGACATTTTAATGACGCGATTCATAATATTTTTACACCAATATTTCGTCTAATTTGTGAAATTATAGAAAACGGCGGCGAGTATCGATGTGAATGACGTCATCTTGCCAGTTAAAAAACTGTCAATTTTTCGACGGTAAATGGTAACAAAATGGCAGAATGCCTTGATTATTCAGGCAATTTTTTGCCTGACACGCCAATATCGAGCAACTTTTTTGGCACGAAAGTATTAGATTTAGAGAAGATGGACGAGACGCGGTTTGCGAAGAAACCGGAAAACATGTGGAGAAGAGTGAGAGGCTGAGAAGGTCTTGGAGCAAGCACAAAAAAGCCGGTCAAAGGAGGCTGTGTGAAAACAGCCTCCGAAGCTGGCAAAATAACCGCGACATGGCTCGCGGTTATTTTTTATGAGACATCTGGAAGGCACTCCTCGAAGTCAGACGTTGTTGCTCCCAC